>Ga0155674_120_pt1 | contig 42660 bp, 43 predicted proteins | sample RifCSPlowO2_01_FD_107331 | JGI IMG/M metagenome (GOLD analysis project Ga0155674, IMG submission 107331) | Parcubacteria group bacterium RIFCSPLOWO2_01_FULL_40_65
AGTTCTTCGTTTATTTTTATGTTGCTTTTGAAAAGCGTGAGGAGTTCCCAGTCATTTCTATTTCTTTGTTCAAGCGTTTCCAGCTGGGGCCCGCTTTCTCCCTCGGGAGTTTTGGGGAAATAGAACAGGACCACTGACTTTTCCGGTTTTTTAGTTGTATTGGTGATGCTTGCATATATGTCAGCCGAATCCTCGCCTTCGTAAATTTCACTGTCGGTTTTTATTATTAACGTCTCATCTTTATTTTCGTCGGTGTGGGAGAATTGAATAGTTCGTTCGTCAAGAACCAAAGAGACAACTTCAAGATTGCCGTCTGGTTTAGAAAACTTTAAAAACCAAATTATCGCTAATAAAACTATTGCGGCGATTGTGGTTATTGGAATTATTTTTTTATGATTTAAATTCATGATTTAAGATTTCAAATTATGGGAGTGGGTTCGGGAGTGGGTGTTGACTCCGGAGTTGGGTCAGGTGTAGGAGTCGGCGTAGGTGTAGGTTCTGGTGTTGGAGGCGGAGTTGGGTCAGGTGTAGGAGTCGGCGTAGGTGTAGGTTCTGGTGTTGGAGGCGGAGTTGGGTCAGGTGTTGGTGTAGGAGTAGACATCAAGGTCTGGTTTATTGTTGCACTCTTGCTTTCGCCGCAAATGCCGGCAGTAGTCACCATTATTCCGTTTTCAAAACTTATACAGTAAGGATCGTCGGTAACTTTATCGTAAATAGTAATGCCGTCTTTCACTTCAACCGTATCAAAGATTCCTTTGACGGTTTGAATTATTCCCTTTTCAAAGACGATATCAAATGCCTCTTTTATAAATGTAAGTAAATAGTCCAGAAGCGGATCCAGCCCTTTTTCCACCTTTTGAGCGGTATCGATTTTAGCTTCGGACGGCGGTGGCACCCAGTAGCTCAAATTTATAAAACTAAGAGCCTTACCATAAGAAACAGAGGCGGTTCCGCCAAAAGAATCTGAAGCCAAAACACTGAAATCAAGCGAGGATGAAGTAATCGGTTCAAGAGCAATACCGACAACAATTCCGGGTCTAATAGCTTTTGCGGCAATACCCAAAATAGAGCTTGGCGCCAATCTATCTCCTTCTTTAACGGGTCCGTTCTCAAGAGACACTTTTACCGGAACCCGGCCGGACAGAACCACCGCCACTTTTTTAACGCTCCGCGGATCTGGGTTTCCCCTTAAACCGCCAAGAAGAACTCCGGGTTTGTCGGTAATAACGCCCATTGGCAATCCGTCTTTGTTTGATTTTTTCACAAATTCAAATTGATATTTATCGCTTGATTCTGACGATAAATCGGCCGGGGCAGGCAGATAATGAGGCATGACAACATCGCCGGCCTCAATTGAACTATCTGTCGTCGGAAAATTTTCAGCTAAGTCGCCTATATCAACGCTTACATTAGAAGAATAGATCGTGCCGGCCGCCCTACTGGCGTCGCCGCAGTCGGTAGTGGAGGTCTCGCCGTCGTCAACACAAAGAGCGCCGGTGACCCATACCCCCCCATTGCCGAAGAATTTTGACAAACTGGCTATGGGGTTAAATTTTGTAGGTCCGACAAGAAGCGTGTGCGATATTGAAGCGATTCCAAAGACCTCAAACCCGACAGATTTGGTTGACAAGGCAGATATCCTTGTTTCTGAATCAAGGGTATTAATCTGGAAAGAAATGGAGGCCGAGGGAAAATCCGGGCCGGTTACCGTAAATGCCGAAATTGACGCTATGCTAACCAAAAGACCGCCCTCGTCGCTAAATTTGGAAAGCACTGTGCCGCCGGAACTTTTTAATTCAAGCAGGGGACCGGTCTGGGCCGGACCGCCGGTAATCGTGAGCCCGGAATTTGTCGATGAAGCGGTCGTGTCAACCACAAAAATATCATCATAAACGCCACCGGTATCAGTGACTACTAAAGAACGCGTGTTATTATTTGAAATTCTGAAAAAAGAGTCGAATTGGGCAGTGGCGTTTACTTCCAAATCTCCGGAAATTAACAAGTCATTTGTAGTGGAGATGAAGTTTGTATATCCGGTGTCAGCCGTTCCAAATCTTGAATACGCGGCTGATGAGTAACCGCCCACTTGCAGGGTATTGCCGGTGAGTAAGTAAGAAGCAGAAGCAGTGCCTTGGACTTCAAGGACAGTGGAAGGAGCGGCTGTCCATAAACCCAGCCTGCCGGAATCATCAAAGATGAATTTAGTCACTCCATTGTCTTGGATTAGAAAGTCGCCGGTAGAATCAAGATTAAAAGAAAGCTGGCTGGTTCCAAAAGTGATGTCTGTAAAAGTATCCAAACTCATTGAAGCTACGAGTTCATCAAAGTCCAAAGAGTTGGAAGCGGCTCCTCCGGAGTCGGTGGCGCAGTCCCAGTCATTAGCCCCGGTCTTTTTTAGAATTTGGCCGTTAGAACAAGTCACCCCGTCAGGAGCAATTTCTCCGTAGAAAGAAAGAATGCCGTCAAAAGCGGCAGAAGCGTCAACCTCCAAGTCCCCGCTGATTAAAAGATCGTTGGTTGTCGTTATCGAGCCGGCATGGCCGGTGTCAGCGGTGCCGAAACGAGAGTAAGCCGCTGAAGCATAACCGCCCACTTGCAGGGTATTGCCGGTGAGTAAGTAAGAAGCAGAAGCAGTGCCTTGGACTTCAAGGACAGTGGAAGGAGCAGAGCCGATGCCGATGAAGTATGGGTTGGCCCCTCGATTGATGGTTAAGTTGGCATCCAAGGTCATTGAGTCAACAAGTTCGTCAAAGTCCAGAGAATTGGAAGCCAGGCCCACGCCCCATGATAAAGCGCCAGAACCGTTTGTCTTTAGAACCTGCCCACTGGATCCGTCAGCGCTTGGCCAGGTGTATGTTATCCCTCTTAGAGTGGTGGCGCCTGAGATGGAAGCAGTGCCAGCCACTTCCAAGGCGGTCTGCAAATCCGTGGTTCCGATCCCCACTCTGTTCGTCCCTGAATCAATAACCAGAGTATTGGAATCAAAGTTCCATTCACCCGAAGCAGAGTGAGAGCCGGTGCCGGAAAAGGCGATTACTCCATCAGCTGTTATTGCTCCTATTCCGGTTAAAACTCCTGTGTTTGAAATATCCCAGTCAGAAGTATTGATTTCTCCGGTATCGCCGTTGTCTCCAAAGATGAATCTGCCTGCTGTTTGGAAATTGCCGGAGACGGAAGCTTTGGCGTCGAAGAAAGAATTCCCGTCAACCTCAAGGGCGCCAGAGACTAGAAGATCGTTAGCCGCGTCTAGGTCAGAGGAATAGTCGGTGGTGGCAATGCCGAAGCGGGAGTACGCCGCCGATGAGAATCCCCCTACCTGCAAAGTATTCCCGGTCAGAAGATATGAAGCCGAGGCGGTGCCTTGAACTTCAAAAACCGTTTGAGGAGTAGTGGTGTTAATGCCGAGACGGTTAGTGTCAGAAGTGAATCTTGAATTACCGATGCTTACCTGGGCATCAGTGATGGTGATGTTGAATCCGGCCGAGGCCACAGTTAAGTTGGCATCCAAGGTCATTGAGTCAACAAGTTCGTCAAAGTCCAGAGAATTGGAAGCCAGGCCCACGCCCCATGATAAAGCGCCAGAACCGTTTGTCTTTAGAACCTGCCCACTGGATCCGTCAGCGCTTGGCCAGGTGTATGTTATCCCTCTTAGAGTGGTGGCGCCTGAGATGGAAGCAGTGCCAGCCACTTCCAAGGCGGTCTGCAAATCCGTGGTTCCGATCCCCACTCTGTTCGTCCCTGAATCAATAACCAGAGTATTGGAATCAAAGTTCCATTCACCTGCCAGAGTATGAGAAGCTGTCCCGTCCACCTGGAAAGTCCCGTCCACTTCCAAACTTCCACTGATTAGAAGATCATTGAATTTATCCATATTTGATGAATAACCAGTAGTGGCTGTTCCTAATCTGGAATATGAAACCGTGGCCGTGCTTCCGCCTAAAGCAAAGTTGAAACCAGAAGAAGCGGTTAAAAGTCCGGTGCCTTGATCAAGAGTCAAGGCGACGTTGTCGTTTGAATCAAGAATTCGGAAGATATCAGTTGTTTGTGAGGCCGAGGCTTTTATCAGAATAGGAAAACTGGTTAATGTGTATGGCAAAACCGTTCCTGTCAGTTTGATTTTATCCGTTGTTGCGTCGCCTAATCTGGCATTGCCTTCAACCAGAAGATCCCCGGTGGTATTGGTTGTGGCTTGGGTGGTGGTGCCGACTAGAGTTACATTTCCGGCCGCAAAAACATCACCTTCAGTATCAACCACGAACTTGGTATTAGAACCATTGGCATAAACAATGACATTGCCGTCTGCTGCCGGGGACAAAGGATTTATGTATAGAGTTGCGTCATTGGCGTTAGTGAATGAAGGCCAGGTGCCGGAATGGGCCAGGGTCGGATTTCTGGTTGCTTTTAACTGGCCGGTAAAAGAACCTGATCCTGCGACCGTTAATTGGAATGGGGTTGAGGAGGTGCCAATGCCTATATCGCCGAGTACGGTAAGGTCTCCTGAAATGGAAGCACTTCCTCCGACTTCAAATTTTGTATCAATGGCATTGCCAGCGTTTATGCCCACATTTCCATTGCTGTCTATTCTTAATCTTTCTGTTCCGCCAGTTGAGAAGGCAACTGTATTTGCCGCGGGGCTGAAAAGACCGGTGTCCTGATCAACTCCGAAACTAAAAGACGGCGAAGCGGCTGTATTTCTTTGGGCGTAGAAAAATGATGAGGAAACATATCCTGAAAAGTTAGTAGTCCCGTCAATAAATAGGTTGCCGTCAAGTTCCAGATCCCCGGTGATCAGAAGATCGCTTGCAGTAGAAATTTGACTGGCGTGGCTGGTTAAACTGGTGCCGAACCTTGAATATGAAACAGTTGCTCCGGCGTTGGCGAACTGGGCGGAATTGCCGACGATCAAATAAGAGGTTGAAGTGGTGCCGCTGATTTCCAAGGCAGCGCCATTATTGCTTCCGTTGTTGATTGACATGCCGCCACCGACCAAGAGCTGGCCGGAGATGCTGGCTGTACCGACAACTTCCAAAGCAGTTTCAAGATTAGTTGTCCCAACTCCGACCCGGTTATTGGTTGCATTAACAAAGAAAGTATTGGTATCAGCGGTGAAATTTCCGCCGAGAGTCAATGAACCGTCAATATCGGCGCTTCCTGAAACATCCAGAAGATTTGAAACTCTGACGGTTTCACTGTCGGTAGTGGCCGGATTAAGAATGGTTACGCCCTGGTTTCCGCCGGTTCCAGATGGAATTATGATAGTCGGGGTGTAAGAAAATCTTTGGTCCACGCCAGATAAAGCCAGTTCCATTGTTTTAAATTTTTGTTCACCTTGTTCAATATATTGTTCTACTGACAAAAGCCTGGCTTCTACGTTTGACGGAAGAGTCACGATTCTTTTTTCGGTCACTACTTCAGTCGTCACTTTTTCCCCCTGGCCGATTTGAGTGATGATAATTTTTTCGTTGCCCGAGATTTTTAGTTGGGCTTCGGTTAGCTGGTTTTTTAATTCCTGGATTTGTTTTTCGAGTTCGGCCGTGTTTGTTTTTTCCGATTCTTTTTTATTTCCGAAGAACAGGCTGATTAAATTATGAATAGGGGAGACCACAGGAGAGATATACTGATTATAAAGATTCGCCGAATAGCTGTTCATTTCTTTTAAAGTCAGAGAACCTAAATTTTCAGAAAAACCCCGGAAGTTATCCGAGATATTATCAATTTCGTTTTTTAGGCCGTTAAATTTTAAGAATTTTTTTTCGCCTATCTCGACTAAAAGTTTTTCATTATCATATTTGAATTTAATTGAAGGGAAAGAAGTTTCAGCGAATTCTTTTCCAAAATCAATAAATGATTTGCCTAAATTTTTAAGGCTTCCGATAAGAGATTTATTTTTAGCAAAGGCCGAAGCGGAGAAGATAGTCAGTAAAATTAAAAAGCCCAGGAAAGCATATCTTGAAGCTCTTTTGGAAAAACCTCCAAGATATACTCTCCCGGGCTTGTGTGTGTCGGCCGTCTGTAAAGGACTGGAAGGTGCTAATTTGATTTGATTGCCTCCTAAGTTTGTTATGGCTACTTTCTTTTTAACGCTTTCTGCTTTTCTTTTGTATTCTATCAGCGATTCTCTCGTGGCAAACCATCTTCCGTTTTCTTTTCGGATTGAATTTATCCTTCCTTGTCTGCAAAGCCTTGAAAGATGATCTATCGCATAGCCAAACTCTTCTGCCAATTCATTTATCGGCAGGTATTTCTTAGAAGGACCTAATAAAATTTCTTCTCTTTCTAATTTATTGAAAACAGACAATATAAATCCTTCAGTTCTTTACCGGAAAGCCGACAAGCGACATTTCTTCAATTTTTAAAGATATGTCGTATGACACACGACATATTAATTTTCTCTGTATTTTGGATCTCAGTCAAGACGATTTTGTTGATAACTTAGGTTTTAATTAGTTTTTTAACTAACTTCAGGCGGTTTATCTTCATTTTTCTTAGGGTTTTATTAATAGAAGCAGGGCCTAGATCAAAGTTTTTATTATTTTTCAGGTATCTTGATATTTTAAAAGCCCCGAAAAATCTATTTATTCTTAACTCTTTTATTATTTTTTTAATTTCAGGCGTTATTTTATATTTTATGTTTTTTGGTTTTTTAGAAAGGTCTAATAATGTTTCCTTATCATCATTTATGTATCTTTTTAACCATTTATAATAAGTTTGTCTTGATATTCCAAAGTACCTGCAAGTCTTTGAGATATTTTTTTGTTTTTTAAAATACTCAAACCACCTTAATCTTAATTTGATCTGATTTTTTTTTATTTTCATTACATTAATCTTACTGCTTTTAAAAACTAGATGTCAATCATCTCTGTATACAAATAAAAACGACATTGCTGGCTAAGTAATGATATGTCGTCTAAAAGCAATTTTTTACTTTAGACATATTTCAAGCACATCTATTGCTAATATGATGATGCTTTATGCATCTTTTTATTAATTCGAACTACCCGGTCAACTTACCTGTTTCTTTACTTTTTTTGTAATTTCTGCTATTCTTTTATTAGGTCCATAATCTTGGAATAAATATCTAAGTCCATAATAAGAAAGAAAGCAGCCGGATGGCTATTTCTTCATCTCTCATGAACTTAATACAAAATGACTTTAGGAATAGATCCATTACTGATGGTGGTTTTGGCATTGGTTTTTGGTTTATCAATCGGATATCTCTTAAGATACTTTTTAGTTAAGAAGCAAGCTGAGAATGCTGAAGTTAAAGCAAAAGAAATAATCTTTAAAGCAAAAGATCAGGCTTTGAAGATTTTGGAGGAAGCGAAAAATGATGAAAGATTGAGACAGGGACAATTTCTTAAATTTGAAAATATATTATCAAAGAAAGAAAAAGAGCTGGAGGAAGAAAAAAAGCGACTCTCGTCTGATTTTGACAATGTGAGAAATAAAGAAAAGGAAATAGGGGATTTAAGAATAGAACTGTCGGACAGCATCGAGTCTCAGAAAAAAGAATTGGAACGGATCGGCGGAGTTAAAAAAGAAGAAGCCAAGGCCCTGCTTTTGAAACAAATTGAAAATGAATCAAAAGATGAGATATATCAGAAAATTAAAAAATTAGGCAATGAAGGGAACCAGGAAATAGAAAATAAAGCAAGGGAGCTTTTGATTTCGGTAGTCCAGAGGTTTGCCCATTCGCAAATAGCTGAAGTGATGACTACGGCCGTTTCTCTTCCTTCGGATGAAATAAAAGGGAAAATTATCGGAAAAGAAGGCCGGAACATAAAAGCAATTGAACGCTTAACCGGAGTTGATATAATAATCGATGAAACGCCGGAGGCCTTACTGATTTCTGGTTTTGATCCGATTAGGCGCCAGATAGCCAAATTAACAATTGAAAGATTAATTGCCGATGGGAGAATTCATCCGGCTAGAATCGAAGAAACAGTTGAATTGGCCAAAGATGAATTGGAAAAAAAGATAAAAGAGACCGGAGAGAACGCCATTTATGAAACCGGCGTGGGCCCGTTTGATCCGAAACTGGTTTATCTTTTGGGCCGTTTGGCTTTTCGGACCAGTTTTAGTCAGAATGTTCTTCAGCATTCGATAGAAATGGCCCATATTGCCGGAATGCTGGCTCAAGAGCTTAAAGCCGATGTGGCAGTTGCTAAATCCGCTGCTTTGCTCCATGATATTGGTAAGGCCGTGGACCATGAAGTCCAGGGAACCCATGTCGAGATTGGCCGGAGGATTTTGGAAAAGTTCGGGGTTGATAAGAAAGTGATTACGGCCATGGAGTCTCATCATGAGGATTATCCTTATGCTTCTTTGGAAGCCAGGATTGTCCAGGCAGCTGACGCCATTTCCGCGGCTCGGCCGGGCGCCAGACGGGAAACAGTTGAATTTTACCTTAAAAGACTTGAAGACTTGGAAAGGATCGCTTCTTCATTTGAAGGGGTTGAAAAATCATATGCTGTTCAGGCCGGACGAGAATTAAGAGTATTTGTAACCCCAACCCGAATTGATGATTTAGGAGCCATAAAACTTGCTAGAGAAATTGTCAAAAAGATTGAAAACGAAATGAAGTATCCCGGTGAAATTAAAGTTAATGTTATTAGAGAAACAAGGGCGATTGAGTACGCCCGGTAAGGTCGAGTTTAATTAATTAAAAATTGTAAAAAAACATGCCGATTAAAAAGAACCAATTAGCCCAAGCGTTAGCAGATAAAATGCAAATGAACAAAAAGCAGGGAGCTGATATCCTTGAGGCTTTTACCGAAACGATAACGAATTATTTAAGAAAGGGCGAAAAAGTGAATATAACTGGTTTTGGGATATTTAAAGTTGCTGACCGGAAAGCCAGAGAAGGAATTAATCCGAAAACCGGCGAAAAAATTCATATTGCTGCTTCGAAGAAACCGAGATTCACTCCCGGCAAAGCATTAAAAGAAGCTGTAAAGCAATAGTTTTGAATTCAAAATTAACTAAAATCGCCCGGATTTGAGGGCGATTTTAGTTTGAAGTTTAGACGATTATCTGGTAAATTATTTTGTATTTGGCGGGCTGTGGTGTAACGGCAGCACGAGACGTTTGGGACGTTTTAGTCCCGGTTCGAATCCGGGCAGCCCGATTAGCATGCATATTTATATATGCGGGAGTAGTTCAACGGCAGAACGTCACACTTCCAATGTGAAGGTTGCGGGTTCGATTCCCGTCTCCCGCTTTTGCCCCGGTAGCATAATTGGATAATGCAACGGTTTTCTAAACCGTAGATTCCAGGTTCGAGTCCTGGTCGGGGCGTTTTCGGCGAAGCGAAAACACGCCGACAGCAAGCAAATTGCTTTACTTGCGTCAGGGCGAGAAGGGCGGAGCGATGTATTTGTCAGCAGATAAATACCGCTTAGTATTGAACCAAGTCGTCATTTCATATAAAATAAGGTTAATGGTTCAAAATCCCAGAAAAAGATATGAGTATGAAAGAGCTAGGTTTCTTAGAAGTAAAGGATATGCTTATTTTGAAAGCTCATCTTCATATTCATTACGGAAACGACGAGAAAAAAATTAAAAGATTCTGGTCTAATCTTACTAGTATTCCATTAGAAAATTTCGGCAAAAGCTTCATAAGGCCAAAAGGAACGGGACATAGAACTAATATTTTACCCAACGGTATAATACGAGTGGGGGTAAAAGGGAAAGGAGTAGTAGATTTAAGACACAGAATTTTAGCTTGGGTAGAAAAGATATACGAGTTAAGTATAAATAACATCCGCCTGTAGCTTAATTGGTAAAGCAGCCGGCTCTTAACCGGAAGATTGTGGAGGTTCGAGCCCTCCCAGGCGGACATTTTATTCGTTCTCCAAACTGCACTTGCATTCTTGAGAGCCGTCTTTTTCAGAGTCGGAGAAAAACGTTTTAACGCCTTCTTTCAGGTCGTTTAAATTCTCAAAAGTTTTTTGGACGAGAGTTTCGTCTGAATCTTTTATTTTCTCAAAGCCGCTTTTTGATTCTTCAATTATCTTAAGGCCTTTTTCCAGCACCGCTTTTTTGTCAAAATCCGGATTATCAATGTTTTCGCGTACCTCTTTTATTACGTTTTCAATCTCCCCGAACTTATTTTTAAATGAGTCAAAGACATTCGCTTTTTGAACTTCCGGATTGATAAATTCCGCGGCTTTGTTTTTTACTCCGTTCCAAATATCGCCGCCGTACACCGCGGCGCTGCTTATCAGAATCAATGAGAAGACAAGTTTAATCAACCCGGCCATAATAATGCTTCTTTAAATCTTTCGGATAAAGCCCTTCTATCTTTTTTACCATTTTTGGCAGAATTTTTAAAACATAACTCAAGTCAGCTTGAGAAGTTTTATTACCCAAGGAAAAACGGATGCTTGAACGCGTTTCTTTTTTTGATAAGCCGACAGCGAGCAGAACATGAGATGGTTCAATGTTTTTTGAAGTGCAGGCTGAACCAGCTGAAGCGCGGATGCCGTATTTATCCAATTGGAGGAGTAGTTGCTCATTTTCAATTGTCGGGAAGGTCATATTTATTATATTAGGATTTCTGTTTTGTTTTTCTTTTGGGCCATTTATTTTGGCAGTAAGAACTGATCTTTTCAGCTCATTTATGAAATAATTTCTTAGTCTTTCCTGATTTTCCAAAGTTTTTATTTTTGACTTCTGGGTTTTTTCCAAGGCACTGGCAAAACCTATGATTAATGGAACTGCTTCAGTGGAAGGCCTTAAATTAAATTCCTGTCCGCCGCCGTACATTATGGGTTCAATTTCTATCCCTCGTCTTACATATAAAGCAGCTGCTCCTTTCGGCCCATAAATTTTATGGCTTGAGAGAGTCATTAAGTCCACGCCAAGATTATTTACATTTATATCAAGATTGCCGGCTTGAGCGGCATCAATGTGGAGATAAGGATAAGGATTATTTTTTCTGAATTCTTTTACAGTTTTAGCAATTTTCTTTATAGGCTGGATGGTTCCGATTTCGTTGTTTACATAAATAATTGAAACTAAAACAGTATCTGGAGTCAGAGTTTTCTTGAATTCGTTCAAATCAATCAGCCCTTCTTTATTTACGGAAAGATAGTGCACTTTAGCTCCGTCTTTTTCCAGTTTTTTTATCGGCCCTAAAATTGACGGGTGTTCTATGGGAGTGGTTATTATTTCAGCTTTTTTATTTTTTAAATCTTTAAAAACTCCAAAAACAGCCAGATTATTAGATTCAGTTGCGGAAGAGGTAAAAATTATTTCTTGATTTTTGGCGCCTAAAATCTTTGCAATTTTCGTTCTGGCTTCGTCTAGGTTTTTTTTTGAATTCCGGCCAGCGTCATTGAATGAAGAGGGATTACCATAAATTTTAGACCAGAAAGATTCCATTTTTTTCAGGATTTTTTGATCGCATGGCGTTGTTGCCGCATTGTCTAAATAGATTTCTTTCATAGATTAAAAAGTTTTTTTGTATTTTCAGATGTTTTTTCAGCGACCTGACTATAGCTTAAACTTTTTAATTCTGCAATTTTTTCAGCGATGTATTTCACAAATGCCGGTTCATTCCTTTTCCCGCGAAAAGGCAGGGGCGTTAAATAAGGGGCATCAGTCTCCAGTAGAATATTTTCAAGCGGCGCATACTTTACTATTTCGTCATATTGTTTGGCAAAAGTAATAATTCCGTTAAAGCCAAGATAAAACCCCAGATCTAAATATTTTTTGGCTTCTTCCAATGTTCCGGTGAAGGAATGGATAACGCCTCGAAGCGAGTAATTTCTAATAAGTTGAATCATATTAAGGTGAGCGTCTCGGCAGTGAATGACTAATGGCTTGTCGATTTTTACTGCCAGATCCAATTGTTTTTTGAATTTTTGTTTTTGAAATTCTTGGTCTTCGATTTTTTCGGTGCGATAGTAGTCAAGCCCTATTTCACCAAAACCCACAACCTTTTCGGAGTTTAAAAGTTTTTCATAAGTTTTGGAATCAAAATCTTTTTGTTGCGGAATCGCTGTTGGATGTAAGCCTGCCGTTGCCCAAACACCTTCATATTTTTCAGCAAGTTCAATCCCCTTTTTCGAAGTTTCTAAATCAGCTCCAATGCAAATCATAAAAACGCTCTCTTTTAGAGCGTGTTTTATAACTTCATCCCGGTCTTTGTCGTAATGCGGGAATTGAGGATGGCAATGAGAATCAAAAAACTCCATTGTTAGTTCGTTTGTGCTTGTCAGAATTTTTTCCGGCCATTCCAAAAAAGTAAGGCCAGAGCTGCGCCGATAAGGCCGACGTCTCGGACAGTCACTTCATTTAAGCCAAACGAAAAAATTACAAATAAAAGAAACAGGATTGTCAGGAAAGCAAATAATTTTATAAATAAATTAAATAAAAAGCCCAGTCCTATCACAATTTCTGAGATCCCGTTAATATAAATAAAATTTAGATTTTCGATGCCAAGGCCGGCCAAAATTCCCTGAAACCATGAAGGCAGCCAGGCGTTGACCCAGTATTCCGGATTGATAAATTTATCAATTCCAAACCACAAAAAAACAAAGGTCAATCCAAGACGCAGGAATAAATTAGACGTGTTAGTGGAGTTGAGCATTTGAATCAAAGATACAAGAAAAATATGATAAATGAAATTGTTGAGAAAGCTGACTTAAAAATTTACTGGGGTGGCCAGAGAGAATCGAACTCTCATCAGCAGTTCCACAAACTGCAGTGTTAACCATTACACCATGACCACCATTCGCCCTCGCCAGGATTTGAACCCGGAACGACAGGTCCGAAGCCTGTTGTGATATCCGTTTCACCACGAGGGCAGCCTGATTTATAAATTTTAACAAAAATCCGGCTGATTTTCAACCAGATTTTTGCATATCAGATTTTACGAGACAATTTCAATTTTTACGACTCTCAATCCGAATTCTTTGGCCAATGATTTTTCTGAAAACCAAATATCGATGTTCAGCCAATAGCGGCTGTTCATTCTGTCTTCAACGATGAAAGTCTTATCGCCGAATAATTCAGGGATTTTAATGATTGTTCCGATAGGCAAGAAATTGGCGGCAATAACACCGTCCCGAACATGAGTTCCGGATGCCGTGATAAAAGGCGTGCTGTCGGTTTGTTCTGGAGTTGAAGAATAACCGGTGGCCGCGACAGTATAGCCCTTTCTTGGTTTATAGGTTTTTGGGGTCAATACCGGCCTCGTAGCCAAAACGCTGTCGTTTTGGACTAAGGCAAAGCCGGCATAAGCCCAGTTTTCTTCGAGGATAAATTCATTAATTTCTTTGATAGTCAGTTCAGGATCAGTTTTGGCTTTAGTTATGATTTTATTGATCCTGAAGGGATCAAAGATATCCAAGAATCTAGCTTGGGCTTGAAACGGCATAACCGCAAAACTAACTAGTAATACAGCTGAAATTAATGATTTGTTTATATTCATGGTAATTAAAAAGCCTGTTTTAACACAGGCTTTTTAATAAAAATCGCGCCTTAGCGCGTTATGCATTAATACTAACAGAGGATGGTCAAAAAGTCAAATTTAGATATTTTTAGGCCTTTTTAAAAGGCCATAGGATTTTGAGCATTTTTATACCCGGCTTTGCCGAAATAATAAGAAAAATAATTCCAAAAAATATTAGGAAACCATCATAGCCCCATCGGACAGGTTCATCATCGCGAAGCCTTAGCCACATTCCAAATTCGTCTAAGGCTAAGCCTAGGCCGAAACCATAAAGAAGAGAGATAAAATATTTGGCTTTTGGTTCATCGAAAAGCAGAGCCAGATAGCCGGAAACTGCCAAAACAAGAAAACCATAAGCAAAATGATGAACATGGACTCCACTAACTACTAAAAAAAGATTGGGGAAAAGATGACTGAAGAGCCTAGAGAAGCCGAAAGTTAGAAGAAAAGAAATGGCGATTGGGAAGATAAGATAAAAATAAAGCCCTGGTTTTTGGGTTTTAATTTTTTTGATAATTATTTTCTCCCGGGTTATTTTTGAAAAAAATTCAAGAAACATTTTAATCTAAAGTCTAATTTAAAGCGGGTAAGGGGAGTCGAACCCCTATCGACTGATTGGCAACCAGCCGTAATGCCGTTATACGATACCCGCAGTTAATTTGAATTTTTCAAAAAATAAATTTATCCAAGTAAATAATTTTTCTTTTAATCCCCTGCTATTCATTTGAATTATACATATCCCGTATGTAAGTTTCTTTGTAGGGTGTTTGCCTTTAATAAGCTGAGTTTTTTTAAAGTTAGAAATCGGAATACCAGACGTTTTACTCCAAAAATCCTTACATTTTTTTTCGGATAAATCTGGGTATAAAATTAGCCAAGGATACATTTTTTCTATTGGAACTTTTAAAATCTTTTGACAAAATTTGCTAAATAAATTTATCATCCTTGGGTCAGTATTTGATAGTTTAATAGCGTTTTTGAGGTTACTATCGCCTTCGCCCCAATAAAGATTAATTCCTGAAATGAAAAGTGGTTTTTTCAATAATAATGGAAATTCTCTTATAGCTTCATTTCTAAAGCCCTGTCTCCACTTTTCCCATTCTTCACGTCTCCTCTTATTTATTAAAGTTAATCTCTTTCTAGCTACATAATTTGCTTTTCTCGTAAGTTCTTTTTTTATTTCTTCTGACCATGCTTCACTTTTAAACCAATAAACCATTGTACTTTTGGGAATTTCTAAAACTTTGCTTATGTGGTTATAGCTTTTACCTTTTTTTCTCAACTTTATCGCCAAATGTTTATCATTTCTCATTTTCGAACTCTTGTCTATTCCTAATATTATTTTAGCAAATGGTTCTAATTTTTAAAAGAACACTTTGTGGATAAAAATTAAATGCCGGAGGGCAGAATCGAACTGCCTTCAAACGCTCTTCAGGCGCTTGCTTTACCATTAAGCTACTCCGGCAACATTATTGTTAAAAGCCCATGGGAGGAATCGGACCTCCGTCCACGGTTTACGAAACCGTTGCTTTGCCACTAAGCTACACGGGCATATTATCTAACGAGTAAACGTCCCTCTTTGACCCGCTTACTTAAAACTCGGTTTTTTCTTCCATTTCCTCTGTTTAGCCCAGCAAATGTTGGCGTTAACGAATCACAGTTTGGACACAACAAACGGAGATTATCTTCAATGTTATTTCTCCAGTTACCGTCAATATGATCGGCAACTAAAGGAACTTGACCTGTTTTAGGATTAACTTTTGACCACCCGCATAAACAGCACTTATTATTAAACTTTCTGCGTAAGTATTTTTTAATATAAGACGAAACTGTACCAATAGTATTTATCCCACTGATTTCCCTCCTTTGCCATTTTTTAATAAGAGTTTGGTGTTGATACTCTTGCTGGCATTTGTTACTACAGTATTTATAGAAGGAACGTTCTGGTTCTTTACCGCAAACAGGACATTTTGTTCTTGGTTTTTTAGGGTTTGGCATACACTAGACATATATGATTTGTAGACCAAAGTAAAGTTTATAAGTGGATGTATTTTTAAGTTTCATCGGCAGTTGCTTTGACGTTGAGCTAAGGCGGCAAATTACCTTAATATTTTACACTTTTTCAGTTATTTAGCAATGCTTTCACTCGTGCTCGCTTTTAATTTTTCCTTTAAGAGTTCTGATATCATTGATGAAGTGTTTTGCTTCGTCTGGTTTTGGCGGAATGCCGTGCCAGTTGAAATCGCCTTCAATGTCCGGCACTCCTTTGCCCGGAATGGTGCGGGCAATAATGACTGTTGGTTTTTCCACTATTGCCTTGGTTTGTTCAACCGCGTCAATGAAATCTCTAATGTTGTGGCCGTCTACATTAATCACATTCCAGTTAAAAGCCTTGTATTTTTCTTCAAGCGGTTCAAGTGGCATTATGTCTTCGGTCATTCCGTCAATCTGGATATTATTTCGATCAATGATTGTAGTTAGGTTGCTTAGTTTATATTTTCCGGCAAACATTACTGCTTCCCAATGGTTTCCGCATTCATGCTCAGCATCTGATGTAATGCAGTAAATCCTAAATTGTCTTTTGTCCATTCTGGCGGCGTAAGCATAGCCAGAGGCCTGGCCAAGGCCAGAACCAAGCGGCCCGGAAGTTGTTTCAATGCCTGGAAGGCGTTCACGTTCCGGGTGGCCCTGAAGCCGCGTTCCGAATTTTCTTAATGTTTTTAATTCTTTAATCGAAAAATATCCGGCTAAGGCCATGGCCGCGTAACGGACCGGACAAATATGGCCATTGGATAAAATGAGTCTGTCTCTTTCTTCCCATTCCGGGTTTTTAGGGTCATGTTTCAGAATATGGAAATATAGGGCCGTAAAAATATCAGCCATGCCAAGCGGCCCAGCCGTGTGACCTGATTTTGCTTCCACCAGCTCTTCAATGATAAGCTCGCGAATTTTCATCGCTTTTTCTTCCAAGTCTTTCAGTTTTTCGTCGTGAAGGATATGGTCGGTCATAATATATTTTTATTTTAGCTCTTTTTTAATATCCTGAAAAGTTCTCGGTTTTTATCTGCTCCGGTCTGATTTTCATTTTCGAAAGCATATTAGCCATTGATTGGATAAAGCCGGTTGAACCGACAGCATAATAAATCGCTTTTTGCCAGTCTTTTACTTTTTCTTTTATCAATTTCGGATTGATTCGTTTTTCGTCTTCTCTGGTCATCACAGGTATTAATTTGAAGTTTTTGCCTTCTAGTTTTTTCAGTTCTTCCAAGAACGGTGCATCTTTTTTCTTTCGATTAGAATAAAAAAGAGTGATTTTACGGTTCGGCAGCTCTTTTATTATTGAGCGAAAAGGAGCGATCCCAATTCCGCCAGCCAAAAAGACTGCCGGGATCTTTCTGTTTTTATGAAGCGCGAACTGTCCAAAAGGCCCGTCAATTTTTACTTGGCTGCCTATTTTTAATTTATTCAACGAATTTTTAAACGCCGATGGCCTCATTCTGGTTGTGATTATTAGTTCTTTTTCTTTTGGCGAGGAAGCGATTGAAAAAGAATGGACCAGATTTTTATTGAGATGAATTTCAATGAACTGCCCCGGAGTGAATTTGAATCTTTTTGGTTTCTCAAAAAAGAAGGCCGTTGTTTCACGGGCCACTTCTTTTTTATTCTTTAGTTTAATGAGATGCATGACTAATGGGCGGTGTAGGAATCGGACCTACAGCCTTCGCTGTGTAAAAGCGACGTTCTGCCATTGAACTAACCGCCCCGAAATTTACAAATGCGGAATACTTAAAATAGTTCGAACGCATTTCGCCGCCACAGGCGGCGAGGAAATCCCCCCGCGAAAAATCCGAAAGGCGGCGGAGCCGCACCGATGACAATTTCAAGTTTTTCGGTTCGCGGAGCGAACTACTGAAATTCTAGCGAATTTCAGCTTTGGCGGCAAATTCTTTGTTCTTTGTAAAAAAGAAAGCCAGTTGTTGGGGACAACTGGCAAACCCATTGGTTGATCGCTTGCGCCGGAGATCACGCCGCTTGCGAAAGCTCGAACTCGTAGATGACCACGCGCTGCGCGTCTGCGAAGTCTCGGAGCAACAGGAAACGCGCGTCGCGCTCCATTGTCGCCCAGTCCTTCTCCCAGTCGCCCGACTCGTACTTCTTCTTGCCGAACTTGGTCATCTCCGAACCGTCGAACGAGAGGCAGGCCATCTCGTTGCCCTCGCCGTCCATGACGTAGCAGTCGTGAAGGCCGTGCCGCTTCTGGGCATAGGTGATCGCACGCGGCAGTTCCTCCTTCGAAGCGACGCCACGCTTGAAGTAGAAGACTTTGTCCGTCTGCGATGGAGCGATCGTGATTCTCGCGCCCTCCACACGACTCTCGTCAGTGAAGACGACGTGTCGGCGACCCGAGATCCACGGGAAGCGTTTCCTCGTCTCGTCGAGGGTCAGTGTCTCGCCGTCGGGGAACATCTGCTTCCTGTACTCGCTCACGGCGTTGATGTAGGTGAGCTTCTCCAAGTCCTCCTCGGGAATCATCATCAGCTCGCGTAGCGTCAGAGTGATTCCTTCGATCTCCTCTTTCGAGGAGCCCTCGGGGCCGACGTAGAGCGTCGTTGACCTGAAGTGAACGAGACCCTTGCTCAACTCCACGTCGACGCCGATGGAGTCGTTCATGGGGTTGCCCGCAGGCAGTTTCTTCAGACGCTCGATGATCTTCAGGAAGAAGTCAACTGAGATGCTGAAGGTGTCGGTAATCGGGTTGCGTTGTTCGTCGTACCCGATCATGACGGAGAGCGTCATGTCGACGCCCGGCTCGTACGCGTCGCGATGCAGAGAAAGGTGCATGGCCGAACCTCCTTATTAGGTTGTTGTGTACAAATTAAGCCGATTTAGCTTAATGCAGTCAAATACAGCATAATCACACATAAAAGTCAAGAAGCGGCGTTTTGGCCGCTTCTTGAAAGAAATCAGTATGAAAAAATTTTCTTTTCCCAAAAATATGGTTCGAGCCGATGTTTTTAACAGGTTCTTTGGCAGTTTTTATCGGTGCGGCTTTGCCGCGTTTCGGATTTTTCGCGGGGGGATTTCCTCGCCGCCTGTGGCGGCGAAATGCGTTCGAACTATTTTAAGTATTCCGCACCAATCAGGAAAAGTCAAATCCTCGCGGTGCGTTCCGCGCCGCTCGGCCACCAAATCGTACGGATTTTTGGGCTCAAAACGGAACTGGCGGTTTTCGGTGGGAAAAGAAAATTTTTTCACATACTAATTAGCCAAACAAAACTATGCGCTATGTAATCTACGCTCGTAAGTCAACCGAAGATGAGGACAGACAGATTCTTTCGATTGAAGCTCAACTTGTTGAGCTCAAAGAATTTGCCGCCAAAGAAAAACTTGAAATTGTCGCTTCCTTTCAGGAAGCAAAAACTGCCAAAGAACCTGGACGAATGAAATTCGCAGAAATGTTGTCATTTTTGGAACAAGGAAAAGCAGATGGGATTATCTCATGGCATCCGGATCGTCTCGCAAGAAATTCTGTGGACGGAGGAAAGATTATCCATTTCGTGGACAAGGGATATATCAAAGCATTGAAGTTTCCGACGTTCTGGTTTGAACCCACACCTCAAGGACTTTTTATGTTAAGTATTGCTTTTGGACAAAGTAAGTATTTCGTTGATTCTTTGCGCGAGAATGTAAAGCGGGGTCTCCGCCAAAAAGTCCGTAGAGGCGAGTGGCCACACCAAGCTCCATTGGGTTATCTCAACGACCGGAATACCAGAAAAATTGTTGTAGACAAAGTAAAAGCTTCTTTTGTAAAAAAGTCCCTTGAGATATATTCCACCGGAAAATATACCCTGCTTCAAATACGGAATTTCTTGCGAGAAAATGATATTCGCTCAAATACTGATAGGCCAATCAGTATCTCAATGGTGCAAAATATGCTCGCCAATCATCTCTACTACGGAGCCATGATTTACAAAGGCGAATATCATTTAGCAACTCACGAGCCGTTAATCTCAAAGAAACTTTTTGATAAATGCCAAGAAGTAATGGACAAGAGAGGAAAACAAAAAGAAATCAGAAAACATTACTTTGCTTTTCTTGGCTTGATGATGTGTGGCTCTTGCGGTTGCTCAATTACCGCCGAAAAACAGAAGGGCCATAATTACTATCGTTGCACGAAAAAGAAAGGACCGTGCCAAGAAAAACATTATCTCCGTGAGGAGAGTTTGGTTGAGCAGATCAATAGTTTTCTTCAAAAAGTTTCTTTATCGAGCCGCGACACGAAAAAAGTTTTAGCCGAGTTTCAAAAGGATGAGACGAAAGAAAAAGAAAAATCTGTGGGTATTGTTCAAAGTCTCAAAACAGAAATATCCGAGATAGAAACCAAGCTCGAAAAATTACTGGACGCTTATCTTGGTGAAATAATTTCCGCTACCGACTACAAGGCAAGAAAAGAAAAACTACTCACGCAAAAAATCGAGCTTGGGGAGAAAATCGGAGATTTTGAACAAAAAGGTTTATCGCGGCTCGAACCGGCTCGTGAGTTTGTTTTGTCGTTAAATCAAGCCCAAAAATTGCTTTCCACCAAAAACTATCCCGAAATGACAACATTTCTGAAAAACATCGGCTCGAACCATATTTTAGAAAACCGCCAGTTCCGTTTTGAGCCCAAAAATCCGTACGATTTGGTGGCCGAGCGGCGCGGAACGCACCGCGAGGATTTGACTTTTCCTGATTGGTGCGGACGAGAGGATTCGAACCTCCACAGGCTTTCGCCCACCAGCACCTCAAGCTGGCGCGTATATCCAGTTCCGCCACGTCCGCAAAATTAAATCACTTTTAACTTCCTTCGAGTTTCTTTTCTGCTCTTTCCTCTAAGGTAATATAATTTTGCCCTTCTTACCTTTGCTTTTTTAATAATTTCTATTTTTTCAATTGTTGGTGAGTATATTGGAAATATTTTTTCAACGCCGACGCCCGATATAATTTTTCTGATAGTAAAGGTTCCGCCTATTTCTTTTCCGTGTTTTTTGGCAATTACAATCCCTTCAAACGGCGCTACCCTTTCTTTTTCGCCCTCTTTTATTTTTTGGAAAATTTTAACTGTCCAGCCGGGCTGGATTTCAGTTGGCGCCTTCGTTGAATTTTTTTGATTGAATTGGGTTATCTTATCCATATATTTTTTCTAATGGGCAGTGGAGGAATCGGACCTCCGACCTCGTCGATGTCAACGACGCGTTCTAACCACTGAACTAACTGCCCGATGGGGATGGGAGGATTCGAACCTCCAGCCGCTCGCGTATAAGGCGAATGCTCTACCATTGAGCTACATCCCCAATCTATGCTCCTAATAATCCGTAAAATTCATCCTGCTCCAGAGTCTCCTTATTTATTAATTCTTTAGCAATTTTATGCAAAATTTGCAATTTCTGGGTAAGAATATTTTTGGCCATTTTGAAGGCGCCGGAGATAAATTTTTTGACTTCCTGGTCAATTAGATTGGCGGTTTCGCCGGAATAATTTTTTTCGGTTGAAAGTTCCTTGCCAAGAAAAACCAATTCATCTTTATCGCCGTAAGTTACTGGCCCCATTTTCTCCGACATTCCAAATTCAGTAACCATTTTTCGGGCTAATTCAGAAGCCACTTTAAGGTCATTTGAGGCACCGGTTGTCGTATCTTTGAATATCAATTTTTCGGCCGTGTAGCCGCCAAGCAAAACCGCCAATTCAGATTCGTATTCTGTTTTGCTTCTTAAATACTTATCTTCGGACGGCATTTTTAAGGTATAGCCGCCAGCCCGACCCCGGGAAACAATCGAGACTTTATTTACCGGATCCATATTTTCAAGTGAGCTCGCGATGAGCGCATGACCAGCTTCGTGGTAAGCGGTGATATTTTTTTCTTTTTCGTTTAAGACATGGCTTTTTCTTTCCGGGCCAAGCATTACTTTTTCAATCGCTTCAATCAGATTGATTTGATAAATTTCTTTTTGGTTTTTGCGGGCGGCCAAGATTGCCGCTTCATTGATCAGATTGGCTAAATCAGCGCCGGAAAAGCCAGGGGTTCTTTGGGCGATAATTCTTAAATTCACTTCTTTGGCTAATGGTTTGCCAAGAGCATGGATTCTCAAAATTTCTTCCCGGTCTGAAATTGAAGGGAAGTCCAGAATTATTTTTCGATCAAAGCGGCCGGGGCGTAAAAGTGCCGGATCAAGAATGTCGGGCCTGTTCGTGCCGGCAAGGACTACTACTTTTTCATCAGTGGCAAAGCCGTCCATTTCTACCAAAATTTGATTCAGGGTTTGTTCTCTTTCATCGTGTCCGCCGCCAAGCCCTGCGCCACGGTGTCTCCCGATTGCATCAATCTCATCGATAAAGACAATTGAAGGGGCACTTTTTTTGGCTATTTCAAAAGTGTCGCGGACGCGATTAGCGCCGATACCGACGAATAGTTCGACGAATTCAGACCCCGAAACATAAAAGAATGGCACCCCGGCTTCATTGGCTACGGCTTTCGCCAGCATTGTTTTTCCGGTTCCGGGCGGACCGATTAAAAGAACGCCTTTTGGAATTCTGGCTCCCAAGCACTGGAATTTTTTCGGGTCTTTCAAAAATTCAACCACTTCCTCGATTTCTTCTTTCACTTCTTTTAATCCGGCAACATCTTTGAAATAAATTTTCTTGCCGTCACCCGAAGCGTTGGATAGTCTTGCTTTTGAGCGGCCAAAATGAAAAGCCTGCATGGCGCCGGTTTGGGCTTGCCGCATCATCCACCAGAATAGAAGGATAATTAAAAGAAAAGGCAAGATGAAAGGCAGAGAATTAAGAATCGCCGAAACAATACTGTCATCACTGGCGATTTTTATTTCAATTCCTAAAAGTTTTTCTTGGCTGACTCCTAAACTTTCAAGAGTTTGGCTTAAAGGGGCGCTGAATTCTTTTTTTGATCTTTCTTTTGTTCCGTCAGCTAAAATTATTCCAAGGTTATCATTTCGGACAGTAATTTCTTTTACTTCTCCGGAATTGATTTTTTGAACCAGCTGGCTTAAAGATATTTCTTGATTGTCGCTGGCCAAATTTAAAAGCGCCACTATTGCGGATAGCGTCAGCAGTAAAACAAAAACAATTAGAATGTATTTAGCGATATTTTTCATCTGACAATTCAGGAGCCTTTAAAGAAAGGACGACTTTATTTGGGGAGACTTCGATGACTTTAGCTTTGATTTTTCCCCCGACTTTTAAGACTTCCTCCATATTTTTATCTTCGCCTATTTCTGATTTCGGGATAAGGGCCTCGGTTCCATCCGGCAGTTTTATGAAAGCTCCGAAATCAGTTGTCTCAGTAATTTCCCCTTCGATTACATCCCCGATGCTATACTGGACTGATTTTTCTTTTTCTAATGTTTGCTTGGCTGCTTTTTCCGAAATGATCAGTTTGTTTTGTGATTCATCGGCATCAATTATTTTGACTTTGAATTCTTGGTTGCGGTAAGTTTGAAGGATCCGGACAATTTCTTGAGTGTTTCCATTTTCAACTTTGGGATAATGTTCTTCGGCTAATTGGGACAAGGGCATAAAAGCTTGAATGCCTCTGACTTCGGAAATTAATCCCCCCTTGTTTAAGTTGGCTATTTTAACCGTGATTATCTCTTCTTTTTCATAGATTTCTTTCACTTCCTGCCAGGCTGATTTCATCTGGGCTCTTTTTAAAGATAATTCCCTTAAGCCTTCTTCATTTTCTAAATTTAGAAGAACTATTTTTACTTTTTGGCCCAGTTTCAAGTTTTTTTGTTTTTCCGGATCATCGTAAAATTCCCGGGGATAAACTATTCCGGCGCCGAAAGACCCAAGGTCGATTAAGATGCTTAAAAGAGAAATATTTATTATTTCGCCGTCCAAAACCGAACCTTTTTTAGGCAATGAGAAATTAAACTTACTAAGAAGTTCTTTCATCAGTTTTTTAGTATTTAAGCCGTTTGTTTCCTGCGGGCTAATTAATTGTTCCATAAGAATTTTCATAGTAGCTTAGTTTGAAGAAAAATTCAAGAAAAACAATTGAATCCAAGTTTGAGTTATGGTATTATTCCTATATGACTATTACTTGGTACGGCCATTCTTGTTTTCGCCTTGAAACCAAAGATTTTTCTCTTTTGATTGACCCATTTTCACCGCAAATCGGGTTGAGGCCGCCTAAAATTAAGGATAATATTGTCTTAGTTTCCCATGATCATTATGATCATAATAATATAGAAGGTTTACAGGAAGGGAGTCTTTTGATAAAAGGTCCGGGCGAGTATGAAGTTAAAGGAGTTTTTATAAAAGGGATTCAGTCTTTCCATGATAAGATTCAGGGCCAGGGAAGAGGATTGAATACCATATATGCGATAAAGATGGAAGATATGACTATTGTCCATATGGGTGATTTCGGTCAAGGCGCTTTGTCAGAAGAGCAAATAGAGAAGATTGGCGATGTTGATATTTTGATGATCCCGATTGGAGGCGTTTACACGATAAATTATAAAGAAGCAGTTGAGGCGATTTCTCAAATCGAGCCGAAAGCCGTAGTCCCGATGCATTATAAAGTGCCAGGTTTGAAAGTTGATATTGAAGGCCCGGAAAAATTTTTAAAAGAGATGAGCTTAACCCCGGAGAAAGCAGAGAAGTCGTATAAAATCCAAAAAAAGAATTTGCCGGCCGAAGAAATGAAACTGGTAATATTTACTTTGTAAAATGTTAAACGAAATAAAAAGACAGCCGCCCCATATCAGAGCAATTTTTATGTGGCTTTCAGTTTTTATTGTTTTTTCGCTGGTTGTTTTTGTCTGGATTCAGTCGTTTCAACAAAGACTCACCTTTTTATTAAATCCTTCAGAAGAGTTGGAAACCGCAAAGCAGGAATCCCCTATTGCCATAATGGGAAAAAGTTTCAATGAATTAAGGGCGACAATTTTTGATCTATTCGATTTGGCAGCCGAGACAAAAGAAGGGAGTGAAGTCAGAAATAATTTAGAGGAAAAAATTGAAGGGAAAATAGCTCCGAGATTGTTGCCAATATCAGAATGAACTTACAACTTATGATTGACAACCAACAACGATAAATTTGTTGTTTTTTATTGGTTCGTCATAGGTCGTTAGTCGTTAGTTGCTTTATGGAAATCGGACAAATCAAACAAAGAGAAATAACCCAGGAGATGAAAGAATCGTATTTGGATTACGCAATGAGCGTAATTGTTTCGCGCGCCCTGCCCGATGTTAGGGACGGTTTGAAGCCGGTTCAAAGGAGAATTTTATATGCTATGCATCAAGCCGGCTTAAGACATAACGTCAAGCATGTTAAATCAGCCAGAGTTGTCGGTGATACCATGGCGAAGTTTCATCCTCATGGAGATTCTCCTATCTACGATGCCATGGCCAGAATAGCCCAAGATTTTTCTTTGCGTTATCCATTAGTTGACGGCCAGGGCAACTGGGGTTCGATTGACGGCGATAGTCCGGCGGCAATGAGATACACAGAAGCGCGGATGACTAGTATTGCCGAGGAGCTTTTAATCGATATTGAGAAAGAAACAGTTGATTTTGTCGACAATTATGATGCGACGAGGCGCGAACCGATAGTTTTACCGGCAAAAATTCCTAATCTTTTATTAAACGGATCCTTGGGAATTGCCGTGGGAATGGCGACAAATATTCCGCCTCATAATTTAGGAGAAATTTTAGATGGTCTAATTCACCTTATTGATAATCCGGAAACCGATGTTAAAGAATTGGTTAATTTTATCCAAGGACCTGATTTTCCGACCGGCGGCATTATTTATAATCAGCAAGATATTTTAAATGCTTATGCTACCGGCCGCGGCCCAGTAGTCACGCGGGCTAAGGTTGATATTGAAGAAAATAAAAAAGGAACTCATCGGATTATCGTCAGCGAAATCCCCTATCAGGTCAATAAAGCCGAATTGATAATCAAGATTGCCGATTTAGTAAAAGAGAAAAGGATTGAAGGCATAAGAGACTTGCGAGACGAATCTGATCGGGAAGGTTTAAGAATCGTAATTGAGCTGAAGCAGGATTCTTTTCCCCGGAAAGTTTTAAACCAGCTTTTTAAATATACCGATCTCCAAAAAACTTACCATTTCAATATGGTGGCCCTGCTTGAAGGAATCCAGCCCCAGACCCTTTCTTTAAAAACCATTCTTGAAAAATTCATCGAACACCGGAAAAATGTGATTATCCGGCGGACTAAATTTGATTTGATCCAAGCCAAAGCCCGGGCTCATATTTTAGAAGGCTTGAAAAAAGCGCTTGACCATATTGATGAAATAATCGCTACCATCAAAAAATCGGAAAGCCGGGAAGACGCCTTTAATAACTTAATTAAAAAATTCAAATTCACCGAACTTCAGACCATTGCCATTTTGGAAATGAGGCTTCAGACATTAGCCGGCCTTGAAAGAAAAAAGATAGAAGACGAACTAAAGGAGAAAAAACAGCTCATTGCTGATTTGGAAGAGTTGCTTTCTAGCCCCAAGAAGATTCTAGGAGTAATAAAGGATGAATTCAGCGAGCTTAAACGAAAATACGGAGATGCAAGAAAAACTAAGGTAGTCAAAGGTGTTTTGAAAGAAATCGGCGAAGAAGAATTGGTGCCGGAAGAAGATGCTTTGTTTGTTTTGACTCATAGCGGCTACATTAAAAGGATGTCTTCGTCTGAATTAAGGATTCAGAAAAGAGGCGGCAAGGGTTTAATCGGAATGACGACAAAAGAAGAAGATATCGTCAGTCATTTTTTCTTGGCCAATACTCATGATAATCTGTTGTTTTTTGCTGCTTCCGGGAAAGTTTTTCAAACCAAAGGTTATGAAGTGCCGGAAGCTTCAAGAGTGAGCCGCGGCAAATCCCTTGTTAATTTTTTGAATATCTCTTCTCAAGAAATAATTACGGCAGTCGTCAAAGTTCCTAAGGCCAAAGTCAAAGAAGCTAAATATCTTTTTATGGTGACCCGCGATGGCGTAGTCAAGAAAGTTGAAGTTGAGGAATTTGCCAATATCAGACGAAGCGGCCTGATTGCCATTAAGCTTTATGAAGGCGATTCCTTGAATTGGGTTAGGTTGACTTCAGGCGGTGACGAAGTACTTTTAGTTACCAATGACGGCAGTTCAATCCGTTTTAAGGAAAAGGATGTGCGAGGAATGGGTCGGAATGCCAGTGGCGTCACTGGCGTCAAACTTTCAAAAGATGATTATGTTATCGGGATGGAAGTGATCACAGACCAGATTTCAGCTAAGCATCAGCTTCTGGTAATAATGGAAAACGGTTATGGCAAAAGGACTGATCTCAAGGCTTTCAAAATTCAAAAAAGAGCCGGCAAAGGAGTCAAGGCAGCCAAAGTCACCTCTAAGACCGGGAAGATTGTTTCAGCTCAGATTGTGGATCCTGAACAGAAAGAACTTATTGTCATTTCAAAGAGAGGACAAATTATCAGGACTGAATTAAAGAGTGTTTCGGTTTTAGGCCGGGCAACTCAGGGAGTCAGGGTAATGAAAATGGATTCAGGCGACGGGGTCGCCTCGGTAGTGGCGGTGTGATAAAATATTCTTAATGCCAGAACTTTCCTCTATGTTTAACTTATCGCCTAAATTAGCGAATCAGACTTTTGATTTAAAAAACATTATCAGCCAGTTTGAGCTTGAGCCTGGAATAAAGATAGCAGATTTAGGTTCTGGCTCCGGTTATTTTACGATTGAAATGGCTAAAGCAATCGGCGACGGAGGAATAGTTACGGCGGTAGATGTTTTGGAATCTGCTCTTGAAACAGTCAGGGCAAGAGCAACGATTGCCGATGTCAAAAATATTCATTTAATCAGAGCTAATCTTGAAGTGCTTGGCAGTACTTTTTTATCTGACAATTCGCAGGACTTTGTTTTGATCAAAAATGTTCTTTTTCAAAATGACCAAAAAATCAGAGTAATCAGGGAAGCAAAAAGAATATTAATGTCGGGGAGAAAATTAGTCATAATTGACTGGGGAAAAGGAGTTGGCGGTTTGGGTCCGCCGGACGAATACAGGACCCCGAAAGAGAGCATTCTAAGTCTGGCCAGCCAAGAAGGCCTGATTTATGAAAAAGATATAATTGTCGATATTTACCATTTCGGGATGATGTTTAGAAAATAATGTCAACAAATAGATTATATTTAATTGTTGGAGTCTTGATAATTGCAGTTTTTATTCTGCTTTTTTATTTGGTTTTGGGCGGGATAGGCGGCGGAGATTCTGAAAGGGTTGAGCTTGAATTTTGGGGGGTTTTTGATGAGCCTTTTGCTTTTGAAGAAACAATCAGGAGTTTTCGCAGGCTTTATCCGAATATAAATATCAGATATGTTCCGTTTCCATTTGAAGAATACGAAAAAGCGGTGGTAGATGCTTTGGCCGCCGGCCGCGGCCCGGACATCTGGATGATTCAATCAAGCTGGCTACCGAAGCATAAAGATAAACTTTCGCCTTTGCCACAAGACAATGAAGATTTGAATTATAAATTATTTAATTTCCAGCAAGACTTTGTTGATGTTGTCCAAAACGATTTGGTTGATAACGGCCAGATTTACGCCTTGCCTCTCTATGTCGATACTTTGGCTTTGTATTATAACAAGGATTTATTTAACTCAGCTGGAATAGCTCAAGCGCCAAAGACCTGGAATGAATTTAATGAAACAGTTCAGGCTTTAACCAAGATTGATGATAAGGGGAATATTGAAACAGCTGGTGCGGCTATCGGGTTAGCGAGAAATGTTAACCGCTCAACAGACATTTTAATGCTTTTAATGATGCAAAGCGGGGTGGAAATGGTAAGAAAAGAAACAAAAGAGGCGACTTTTGCCGATTCAATCGGCTTTCAGCCAGTCGGCGAAACGGCTTTGGAATATTACACCGATTTTACCAATCCGCTTAAGAGCGTTTACACTTGGAACAATAATTTATTTTATTCAATTGATGCTTTCGTAACTGAGCGGACAGCAATGATGTTTAACTATTCCCATCAGATTCAAGTGATTAAATCAAAAGCGCCGAGATTGAATTTTGATGTGGCTTTAATGCCGCAGGTTCAAGGCGCTTCAACCAGAGTTGATTATGCCAATTATTTTGCGACGGCAGTTTCTGCCGCTTCGGAGAACAAAGAGGCGGCTTGGAAGTTTTTGACTTATCTTGGTTCGCGAGAAGGTTCGTTGCCGTATCTTCGAAAATCTTTGCGGCCGACAGCCAGACGTGATTTAATTGATTCCCAAAAAACCGATCCGGATTTAGGTGTTTTTGCAACGCAGACTTTATCCGCTAAAAGCTGGTATCAGGTTGACCCATCGGCCATTGAACAAATTTTCGCCGATATGATTGAGAATGTGGCCTTTAGAAGAAATACTGTGGCTGAAGCGATAAGAGCCGCGGAGGACAGGGTAACGATATTAATGCAGCGTCAACCCATAAGATGATTAAAGGATATAAAATTATAATTTTTTTTATCCTGATTTCTAGTTTTTTCTTTATATTTTCTGATAGCGTCCTAGCTCAAAGCTGGTGGCCGTTGGTTCCCTGCGGCCGAACGGACCAAACCCCTTGTACTCGTTGTGATCTTTTCCGTTTAACTGATAATGTAATCCATTTTATTTTGGAAGGTCTTGTTCCGCCGGTGGCCGCGGTTTTATTCATTTCCGCCGGCTTAATGATCGTGCTGGCTGGAGCAAATCCGTCTATGTATGCAAGAGGCATTGATATTTTTAAAACTACTTTTTGGGGGTTGGTGATAATTTTAGCTTCCTGGCTGATAGTTAATACTTTTATCCAGTCATTCGGACCAGATAAAGCAAAAGGGACTTGGTTTAGATTCACTTGTACGGAAGAAGTGATTGCTCCCGGCCCGCCGCCAAGCCCTTTATGCTCCAACCCGACAGCGCTAGCAGGGCAATACGGCGTTCCATCAGCGTCTATAAACGCTCCAGAACTTAGTGCATTAATTTCTTGTATAGGATCAAGGTTGCCTGGAGAAAATTTAGGCAGCATAGCTACTTATGGGGGTAGTGATGATAATCAGCTTTGTAATTTTACCAGAGGCAACAATATTTGCGGTAGTTGTGTTCATTCCGTTAATTCTTGCCACTATGGCGGTAAAACCGGAACTCAAGGAGCTTTATCTGTGGATTTTGGAAATCAAGCGATCAGAGATAAAATACAGACAGCAGCTTGTGCCTGTGGTGCGAAGCAGGTTTATATTGAAGCAAGTCATGTTCATGTAGATTCAAGGAGTTGTGATGATGTAAATTCAAGCGCTTTTCAATGTCTTTAATTAAAATTTCAATTTTCATAATTTTCGTTTTCCTTGTCGGTTTTTCAGGTTTTAAAATAGAAGATACTCAAGCTCAACAATGCAATGCCCCTGTTTGTATTAGCAATGAAAAAGCAAATACTACAAGTTCAGGCGTGACGATTACTTGGAATACGAATGTTCCGGCTACTTCTCAAGTTCATTGGGGACCTGTTTTGGGAGGCAACTGCCAAGCCATAAACTATACACCGATTAATAATACCGCCGTAACTAACCACAGTGTTAACATTTCAGGACTCGGTTCTAATGCAACTTTTTGTTATAACGTTATTTCTACGGCTAGTGGCTATACTGCTTTTGGAACGATTTTTAACTTTACGACTGGTAGCACACCACAATGTCAGCTTACTCAAGCGATTTGGTCATCAACAGCCGCTATTTATATTGGAGAATCAAAAACGCTTACCGTAACTGGACAAGGATGTAATGGGCTTGCCATGGCTTTTGATATTTACGAATTAGACCCTGGACCAGATGATTTTTTGAGAACAGTTAACTCTAATTTTAGTGGCAATACAGCAGTAGCAAATTATACTTTTACAAGCGCCGATTTTGTTAAAGGCGGCAACGAAACCTTAGGAGAAAATGTATATTTTGAGGCAAAAGTTTTTAATACAACAGGTAATCAATTAGACAGTATTAAGTCTGTTGATATAGTTTTTCTTAACACACCGCTTCCTGGAACTGGAGGTGGAACTGGTGGAACTGGAGGTGGTCCTGGTGGGACAGGTGGCCAGCCAGGCCAATCAGTTACTTTTGAAATTCAACCACCGACTCAAGTGCGATCATTAGTTGACTTAGCCAAAGCTATTGGCCGGTTCCTTTTGCAAATTGCCATTCCGATCGCAGTGATTGTGATAATTTACGCCGGACTTTTGTTTCTTACTTCCGGCGGTAAACCCGAACAGGTCAAAAAAGCCACCACCGCTTTAAAATACGCACTAATCGGTTTAGCAATAATTTTAATAGGGCAGGGATTCTTTACTTTGATAAAAAGCATTTTAAACTTAGGTACTCCTTAAAGTTGACATTACCTTATTCTTAATGTATAACTAATATTAGAAAGATAGCCTAGGATAAAAGCCTGGGCTTTAACAATTTAACCATTTTAACCACGTGGAGGATGAAATTATGACTAATGATAGGAAGAAGCCTCGTGGCGAGCCTGCTGTGGAGTTCCATTGGGATCCACTTCAGTTAGCCAGTGACAAGACCTTTTCGACCACTATTCGGATTGAAGTTTCCGGATGGTGGCCAGAAGGAAGACCAGAGCGGGTTGCAGTTTCAGTCTATCAAGGAGGACAAGAGCCGCCTTCTGGAAATTCAGTGAGAATCCAGAAAGGGCATGGAACTTTTCCTCTAACCAGGCTTGAGCCTGGCCGTCACTACTACGTGGTTGTTTACATTGAAGATCGGCTTCCAGTTCAGAACATGATTACTGTGCCGGAACTGCCGAAGCCGAAGAAACCGACTTGCGACGAGAAGAAGATCGTGGATTTGAAAACGAAGACCGACCGAGTCAAGGCCGAAAAAGAGCTCAAGGAAGTCGAGCAGTCGTTGAAAAAAGCGGAACCGCCCGAATCGAGGCGCCAGATCAAGGTTCTTCATTCTTATAGGCGAGCATCCAAGCTGGAGGTTGTGCTTCAGCGACTCGGGAAAGATGTTAAGCCCGAGGATGGGGCGATTTCTGTTCTGGACTTTGAACAGGGTGGCCTTGTTTTCGGCGACTTGCCTGACGATTTTCCTTTCCGGAAAAAGGAGTGGGGCATGTTTGTAGTTTTCCTGCCTTACTTTGAGTACCCTAGACAGGCCATGTTCTTTTTACCGGATGATCCGGATGCGAAAGTTTTGGTGGATGTGCCAGCGAGAGTGGAACACGTTGAGACGCAAAAGGATGAGCCAGTATCACCAGCAAGTCCTTTTCAAAGAGGAAGAGAAGTAGCGCGTCAATTATTCAAGAAGTAGAGAGTCACTCAGTGAGCGGAGGTATTTATGTTTGGTTTAGGTAAAGGTCTTGGATTTGGCCTTGCAGTGAAAGAAGTTTGGGATGTTGCAAAACACGGCCTCGGCGAAACCATCGGTAAGGTTTCTGGCGAACGTGTTAAAACCTACCTTGAGCAGGACTTCCGTCCAGAAGTGACTCATGTCATTCGAGTGCTCATGGAGGAGCGTGACCAGGAGGCTCGGGAAGCCGCGGAGAAGATTCTTCGTCGGTTGGATCGAGCCAAGAAGACCGGGTGGCCAGATTTGGAAAACAACGTGTTCGTGGTTCTCGGTCGTCTCCTTCCTCGCGATACTTCTAACAAGATCGTGGATGAGATGGCCGAGAAGGTCTATATCTGGTTCGCGAATCTTGACGACTGGCATTACGCGGTCGTCGTTGAGGGGATGAAGCATAACCCCATTGCTCAGAAAGTCGGAAGCTTGATTTCAAAGGCCGCGGCTGGGCCTCAATTCGTTGCTGGCTACGTTCTTGAAGTTGTGACAGAGGCGTTGAGAGTGACTCCTGGTGTGACTAAGTCTGCGGCGACCACTACTGCTTCGGCCTTGAAGGACGGAGCGGTGAAGGTCGACGGTCAACTCGAACGATTCGCCAACTGGCTGGATAACTAGGAAGGAGGATTGAGATGGGATTTCTGCATACTATCGCGGCCATATGGCGGATCGTTATCGGGCAGAACCGCCGAGGCCAAATCGTCAATTTCTGGGCACGCTTCGCCGTGATCGCTTTCGTTGTTGTAGTCGTAATTCCGATCGTGGCGTGGCCTTTTATACTACTCGTCGTTTCGGCGGCGAGCTGGTACTTCGGAGCTTACTGGATTACCACGGTGGTAGCACTTTTGCCAATCGTGGCGCTTCCGGTCTTTCTGATAGCAGTGGCTGTGATTCAACCAGTGCTATCAGTGTTGCTGGTTCAAGTAAGAGGAGTCAGGGCTTTCTTGACATTACTTATGTTCGTTATGTTCTTGGAACTCCTGGCAGGTTTATACATTGCCTTTGTCCCAATCTGGAATCTGCCGACGCTGGTGCCGGCGTTGGTTGGCTTGGTGGCAACAATGATGGTTTGGATTTTCATCAGGCCGTTTGTCCGACGACTCGGTTTGGTGTCGATGAGGTGGGTGACGCCGATACTCACCTTGGGTATTGTCGTTCTGACCATTCTTTTCGTCGGTGCCAGTGCCTGGCGTTTCGTTTCACAGCAGCGGTATGAGACTGTTGCGCAAGCAGCGGTTTCTACAACCCAGTCCGCTACTACCGATAGTGCTCAAGAATTCATTTGTAATGCCAATGAGTTCAAGGAGACGGTTCGGTCCGGAGCCGGGTATTTCTTCCGGATCACGGCGAACAAACCCTGGAAGGCGTTTTCCTTGAAGACATATGATACAGGTCAGGCAGGTGAGTTCGTTATGTCGGCTGGCGAATCCAGCTGGCGAGGAGGAGACCCTCCGGGCATTCTAAAAGTTCAGTGTCTGGAAGATGGAACGACCATTCGTTTTAAGAAGATTCAGTAGTAATAGTACATTCAGGGCCGTTTTCGTGGAAACACAAGAACGGCCTTTTAAATTTTTATGAGATTTTTATTTGACATAATTTAAATAATTTAGTAGAATATATTTAATTGGAGGTGAGAAATGAAGAGAGTTCTTTTAATTGTAATTTTGGTAATTCTATTCGGGCGGGGTGAGGCTTTTGCTCAATGGGGGTTCGGCGGTTTCGGAGGGTTTTCGCCGTTTGGCGGGAACGAAGCGGCTCGGGTCGTTGCCGGCAATCAGGCCATGATTTGGTCGCTGGCCGGCCAGTGGCAGCCGTACATCTACCCCAATCAGCAAGTCATGTGCAGGCCGATGTCTGTCGGGCACCGATTCGCTGACATAGGGCTGGGAGCTTTGGCTGTCGGCGGTTCAACCGCTATCTGGACTCGCAACGCGGGCGCGGTTGTCGGAGGTGCCGCGGCTGGCGCTGGCGGTGTCGGCCTTTATAGCCAGCATGAGCGTGAGTGCCAACTTATTTCTTCGCCGGCGGTTCAGCCAGCAGCGGTTATTTATCAGGCGGTTCCAGTTGAACGGCCGCAGTCGCCGGCCACAGACCAACCTGTTGCCGAGCCGGCGGAAGTGACTGTTGCCAAGTCAATGCCGCGGCTGGCCGGAGTTCGCTTCAAAGTCATAAATGAAACGAACTCGATCATTGTGGTGGAGGTTGACGGTAAGCGGGCCGTGCTCGCGCAGAGGGCGCAGGCTCAAGTCAACCGTCCGGACCCTCGAGTGTTGCTGATTCAGCCAGACGGAAAAGGATCATTTGATGAGTTTGAGATTGATCTTCGGGGAACTGAAGATTCAATCTTGCCGGGTTGGCGAATCCCAGCCTCGGTAAAACTCAAGGGTCCTTGACCGCGAAATCAGGGAATCCGACAAGGGGAGGACGCAATTTGTTCTCCCTTTTTTCATTTGTGGATAATTAAAGTGGTTATTACTTAGTTTAATTTATATAATTGTGATTAAGATTATGGATGATTTTTTGGGGATACAGGATTTTACGGTTCAGCGCATTGCCGGCATAATCACTGGCTTTGCCTGTTGGCTAATCGGCATAGTGCTGGCGATAATGGTTATTTTTTTGATTTGGTCTGGGATAAAGTTTTTTCTTGCGAGAGGCAATGAAGCTGCAGTAACCAGCGCCAAAGAAAATCTCAAATGGGCTTTAGTCGGGATTTTAGTAATTTTAGCCACCAATGTGATTATTGCTACGATTGCCAATGCTTTACAACCGGGATTAAATTATAGTCTGCTTCCTTTAAATTGCGGGCCGATAGCGAGTACTGGCAGTAGGTATTTAACTTGTCGAGGATCTCAAGATTGTCCAGATGGACTTATTTGCGATATAGGAGCAGGCCAAAGTGAAGGATTATGTCTTCGCCCCTAATATATTTATGTTAAAATTTTTTCAAATCGCTCAAATAGTTATTCCGCCGCCGCCAGTTGCCGGACGCGGCCTTACTTTGGCTGAACTTGGAAGTCTTATTGCCATTGTCGGTTCTTTTTTAACTAACGTCGCGGTTATAGGAGCTATTATCGCAATTATTATTAGCGGCGTTATGTATATGAGAGCCGGTTCTGATACGACTAAAATAACTAGCGCCAAGACTTGGCTCTGGAATTCTCTAATCGGCGCTTTGATAGTTTTAGGAGTCGGGGTGATAATAAATACCATTGCCAATGTAGTAACTAGAGAATTTTTCTGTCGGTTAAGTATTTTAGGCCAATGCATATTTTAAAATGAAAAATTTAATTTTACTTGCTCAACAATTTACTTTACCGCCGGGCGAGCCGATAGAGTACAGCACCGTAAATATTTTTCTTGAAAATACGGCTAAATTTCTTTATACCGCCGGAATTACTTTAGCAGTAATTACTTTAATCATTTCCGGCATTATGTATTTCAGAGCCGGTTCTGACACTAAAGCTGACGCAGCCAAAGGCTGGTTTAGAAACGGGATAATCGGGGCATTTATTATTCTGGCAGTTGGCGTGATAATTAAAACAATTCAAATTATTGTCAGCGGAAACTTTTTCTAAAATGACTTTAAATAAAATTTTAATTTTCATAATCTTATTTTCTACTTTTGCTTTTATTCAGGTTCAAGCTCAGCCGTTACCCGGTTATGATGTTCCGCCATTACCTTCTGGATCAGGTTTAACTACGGGAGGCATAAATTCAATTTTGATTCTTTTATCTAATTTTTTAATCGGAGTTGGAGTAATTTTGGCTATAATGACTATTGTCATTTCCGGCATTATGTATTTCAGAGCCGGTTCTGACACTAAAGCTGACGCAGCCAAAGGCTGGTTTAGAAACGGGATAATCGGGGCATTTATTATTCTGGCAGTTGGCGTGATAATTCTTACGATTTATAATATAGTGGTGACTGGAAGCTTTTTTGGAGGATCAGGAGTTCCAGGGACTGGTCCGGGAACTGGATTCTCTAGTGGAATTATGGTAGGAAATTCTTGCACGACAGATGGTCAATGTTCTCCTCCGGAAAGTTTCTGCACTGGGGGAAGAATTTGCCGCAGAGCTGGAGGAAATTTACAATTAGAAAAGTGTGATTTACATATTGATTGCGCAACAGGTTTAACATGTAAAGGAGGTACATTTGGATTAGGCCAAAAAACATGTAAGCCTTAGGTCGATGAATCCGACCATAGAATCGGATAAATGATAAATGATAAAATATGAGTTTAATTAAAAAATACGCAGCTGTTTCAGCGATAGCGATGTTGGTTTTACTGCCGGTGTTTGTTTTGGCTCAGTTGCCGACAGTTTCACCGCCTACTGTTCCGGGGACGACTTTGACTGAAGTAGAGAACATTGTCAGGCGAGTAGCCCAATTTATATTGATAATAGGCGTGATTGCCGCTTTGATTTATATAGTCCTTGGAGGAATTGCGTGGATGAGGGCTGGCGATGATCAAACCAAGATAGGCGAAGCCAAGACAAAGATTTGGTCAGGAGTTTGGGGCGCTTTGGTGGTAATAGCCGTCGGGCTTATTCTTCAAACCCTTGCCGGAGTGGTAACCAGAGTTTTCTTTCAGTAAGATATATTGAAAAAACGCCTATAATCCTTTAAAGTTATAGGTGTTTTTTTGTCGGGGTGGTGAAATTTGGCAACCACGCTAGGCCTAGAACCTAGTGCCGAAAGGCTTGAGGGTTCGAATCCCTCCCCCGACATAATAAAAAAGCCCCCCTAATAAGGGGGGCAATATATCCGGGCCCCAAGCAGCCCTTCACTACTCGCTTGGTCATTGGGATGAAGAACTTTATTATTTAATTGTTTTCTTGATCCCGCAGACTTGTCCCTCACTTGCACGCAAGTGAGGGACGGCCCCAAGCGAGAAGTGGAAGGCCGTTTTCCCAGAGATCTATTTTAATTTCGGCAGTACTATTGTGAGCACTCCGTTTTTCAAAGTAGCTTTAGCTTGATCGGCATTAACTTCTTCCGGCAATATTACAGTTCTTGAGAATGATCCCCAGTGCAGTTCTTGATAAAAATAGTTTCTTCCTTTTTCTTTTTCTTCTTCTTTTCTATCTCCTTTTATTGAAACAGTGTCATTAGTTATTGAAATATCTAAGTCTTTCCCTGATACTCCGGCAATTGCCGATTTTATTACGATTTCATTGTCTTTTTGGAAAACATCCAAAGTCAGTATGCCGTTTTGACTATCGATATTATTTTTAAGCTCTTCTTTCATTTAGAATTTTATCTGATTTAATTTTGTTTCCATCACAATCTAATGTCAATAGATTTTTGTGGATACTCTCTGGATAACTTGTTGATGTCTGTCTTTTAATTTGTCAAAAAGTATCAAAAGTGAAACAAGCATTCCAAGCAAAAGAAGAGTATTGCCGGGCAAGGCAACAGCCGGATTAAGGAAAATCAGATAATTAAAGACTAAATGCAGAAGAGAGGCAATTAGTAATCCTAAAAAGATAATCTGTTTTTTGAAATGGTAAAAAAACCAGGCAAGGCCAAGAAAATAGCCCACAATTCCGGAAGCCAAAGCATGAAGCAAGGTGGCGCCGGTGAAGCGAAGCGCAATGACCCCTAAAGTTGCGGCAAATCCTTCAGGGTAAACTTTAAAGGCAATCAGGATGTTTTCCATTGCGGCGAAGCCCAAAGCCGCCGCGATCATATAAATTATTGAATCATGAGGTTCGTCAAAATCAGGTTTTGAAACTATTGAACTTCGAACCACCCAGTATTTCATATATTCTTCGACAAAGGCGGCTAAGCTGAAGAAAATCATTGCTCTTGGCAGAAAACTGATTTCTGAGGCCATACCGCTTATGATTGCTTCGAGCAAGACCACTATCGGCGCAATAATGATACCGAAAAGGAATACTTTAGTGATAAGGTATTTAGGTTCTGGTCTCGGGTCTTTGGTCAAAAAAATCAAAAGCCAGACGAGGCTGGGCAATAAGCCAAGGATTACCAGTAAAACATTTGTTGGAATGAAGAAAGACATGTCAATTCGGCCAATTTTCAATTAATAACATTTTCTTATTTTTAATCGGCAGTTTGCTCCATATTTCTTCGGTAATAAATGGCATAAAAGGATGGAGAAGTTTTAAAGAGTTGGTTAATACATAAATTAACGAATCCTTTGTTTCATTATCGTTTTTATTTTTTGTTTCTTCAATGTATTTGTCGGCAAATTCATTCCATATAAATTTGTATAAAATATGCGCGGCTTCTCCAAAATTATAGTTTTCTATATTTCTTTTTACATTTATAGCCGCTCCATCCATTTTGGCTATAATTTCATTTTTTAGATCACGGGAAGATTCTTTAATATCTCTTTCTTCATTTCCCATCTTTATTAATACATATCTTGCTATATTCCATATTTTGTTGGCGAATTTTTTGCCTGTTAAAATCACGTCCTCATTAAATTTCATATCCTGAACGCCTGTATTTTGATAAGCCAGGCCAAATCTCAGAGCATCAGTTCCGTATTTTTCGATTAAAACGACCGGATCAATTCCTGTTCCAAGAGATTTAGACATTCTTTTTCCGTCTTTTGTTAGGACGGTGGGATGAATATATACATCATTGAAAGGCGCTTTATTCGTAAAAAACTTACCGGAAAAAATCATTCTTATTTGCCATAAAAAGACTATCCCCCTGTCCGAGGTAATAAAATTTGTCGGATAATATTCAGATAAGTCATTTGTTTTTTCTGGCCAACCCAAAACAGCAAATGGCCAGAGAGCTGAAGAAAACCAGGTATCCAAAACATCATTTTCTCCTTGTATCGGTATTTTGTGCCCCCACCAGAGTTGTCTTGAAATATTCCAATCCCTCATATTTTCAAGCCACCGCAAAGATATCTCATTCCATCTGTCCGGATAGAATTTAACCTCTCCTTTTTTAATCGCTTCTTTGGCCAGTTTTGCCAATTCGAAAACTTTAAGAAACCACTGATTAGAAGGGAGCGGTTCAATGACTGAATCGCATCGATCGCATCGTCCGACATTGTGATTGTAATCTTCAATTTTTTCCAGAAGACCTAATTCTTCAAGATCCTTAATTATTTTTTCTCTGGCTTCAGAAACCTTTAGCCCTTCATATCTTTTTCCGGCATTTTGATTCATGGCGCCGCTTTCATCGATTATTTTTATAAGAGGCAGATTATGGCGCTGGGAAATTTCAAAATCAGTCAGATCGTGGGCCGGGGTGATTTTTATAATGCCGGTGCCGAAAAATTTTTCAACTGTTTCGTCGGCAACAACTTTTATTTTTATTTTTTTCAACTTCGGTTTTTCGGATGGGGGGATATTATTGTCTATGGAATCAATTTCAATATCTTTTTCGATATAATCTTTGTAGCGTTCATCATCAGAATGGACTGCCAAACCAGTGTCTCCTAACTTTGTTTCCGGCCGGGTTGTGGCAATGGTAAAAGGGCCGTATTTTATATAATAAAGCTTCCCTTTCTCGGGGATATGTTTTACTTCAAGGTCGGAAATACCGGTACCGCAGCGCACACACCAATTAATCACTCTGTATCCCTTATAGATCCATCCCTTTTTATGGTATTTATTAAATGCTTCAAGTACCGCTTTCTCATATTTTTCATCTCGTGTGTATCTGATTCTTGACCAGTCAACCGAAATGCCCAGCTTTTTAAATTGATCCAAAATAGCTGTGCCATATTTTTCTTTCCATTCTTGAATTCTTTGTTCAAATTTCTCTCGACCCAGATCGTGTCTTGATAAACCTTCTTTTTTAAGTTGTTTTTCTACGATATTTTGAGCAGCTATGCCGGCATGATCTATACCCGGGACCCATAATGTTTTGTAGCCCTGCATTCTTTTCATCCGAACCAAGACATCTTGCATTGTTAATTCCAGAGCATGACCTATGTGAAGTTCGCCGGTAATATTCGGCGGGGCGATGCAGGTGATGAACTTTCCTTTTTTTTCTCCGGGCAACTTTTCCGGAGTAAAAAAACCGCTCTCTTCCCAGAGCTTATAGATGTGATCTTCAACTTCTTTGGGGTTATAGGCTTTTGGCAGTTCCACTTTATTTAATTTTATCTGAAATCCGCCGCTTTACCAATTTTTGACGGATAAATTAGCGTCAACAATCAAATCCTCAGAGTTAGGCATTTCATATTTTTTGTATTTAAATTTATAGTAGCCCACCATTGCCATCATTGCCGCATTATCGCCGGTATATTGTAAATTCGGCTGGGAGTAGAATAGCTTGAGTTTTTTAGCTTCTTTTTGAAGTGTTTTTCTTAAAAGCTTGTTGGCCGAGACTCCGCCCGAAAGCAGGATTGATTTAACTCTATATTCTTTTGCCGCTTTGATTGTTTTTTGGACTAGCACATCTATAACCGCTTGCTGAAAGGAAGCGGAAATGTCAGCTTTTGTTTTTTTACTGATTTCCCCCAAGTCTTTTAATAAATATAAAACCGCTGTTTTTAATCCTGAAAAACTGAAGTTGTAATTTTTTTGATTTAACATTGGCCGAGGTAGATTAAACTTTTTGGAGTCCCCTTTTTCAGCTATTTTTGAAATTGCTGGTCCTCCCGGATAGCCAAGCTTTATCATTCTCGCGACTTTATCAAACGCTTCGCCAGCCGCATCATCTTGGGTCTCGCCGATAATCTTAAATTCCCCATGGCCGGTCATCAAAACAAGCTGGGTATGGCCGCCGGAAACAATTAAATTTAAGGCAGGAAACTTAATTTTATTTGAGTTTAAAAAATTAGAATAAATGTGCCCTTCCAAATGATTTGCGGCGATTAGCGATTTCTTAAATTCTTGGGCGACTGATTTTGCGAGATTGATTCCTTTCCAAAGAGCGATTTCAAGGCCCGGGCCGATAGTCACGGAGATTAAATCTATTTCTTCCATTTTGAGTTCTGCTTCTTTCAGGGCCTTTTTAAACACAGGCGCAAGATTTTTTTCATGTTCTCTGGCGGCCAATCCTGGAACAATCCCTCCAAAAGGAGCGTGGATTTTCACTTGGGAAGAGACGATATTGCTTAAAATTTTGATTTTGTTATTTTTGACTTCTAGCACTGCTACTGATGTTTCATCGCAGGATGTTTCGATCCCGAGGATTTTCATCGCTTAAAGTTAGCAATTTTATTGAGTTTTTTCAATTTTTGTGATATATTTTTTCAAATATTGGCCTCATCGTCTAACGGTTAGGACGGCTTTCTTTCAAGAAGCAAATCGGGGTTCGATTCCCCGTGAGGCCGCCACAAATCAAAAACCGCTGATTCAGCGGTTTTTGATTATTTAACTGTCTCCAAAATCTTCTTAAAAACTTCAGGATGATTTTCTGCGAGTTGGGCCAAGACTTTCCGGTCCAGTTCGATATTCGTTTTTTTGAGGCCGTTGATGAATTTGCTGTAATTCATTTCGTTGTCAGAATTCATCCTGACCCCGGCATTTATTTTTATATTCCAAAGCCGGCGCATATTTCTTTTTTTCTGCTTCCGGCCGATAAAAGCATTTTTCCAGGCGTGATAAATTCCTTCTTTGGCGGCCCGGTATTTATTTTTTCTGGACCATTTAAAACCCTTAGCCGCTTTAAGGATTGTTTTTCTTCTTTTATTGGCAATTGTTCCTCGTTTGACTCTGGTCATGAATTTAAGGCAATAATTGTTTTACTGCTTTTTCGTCTGCTTTGGTAATTAAGGATTCTTTTCTTTTGCGTCTAGTCCCTTCTCCGGTATCTTTTGCATTAAAATGATTCATCCGCGTTTGACGGCGGAACATTTTTCCATTGCCGGTGATTTTAATGCGCTTTAAAAGCGCTTTTTTTGGTCTGAATCCTTTAGCTGACATAATTGTCATTTTTTCTTGATTATAATGCTTAAGCTTCGGCCCTGGCTTTTTATTTCACTTTCTGTTTCAAACGGTTCTTTTTCTTTAATGATTTCTAAAAACTTCCTGATTTTTTCTCTTCCTAGATCTTTCATTGCCATTTGCCTCCCTCGAAGCTGAAGTTCTATATGGACTTTGTGATTTTGTTTTAAAAATTCTTCAACCTTTTTGGATTTGACTTCTAAGTCGTGGATGTTGGTAGTTAATCCGATCCTGATTATTTTGACTTCTGTTTTCGCTCCTTTGGCTTTTTTCTTCTCTGATTTTTCTTTTTCGTAGAGCCACTTGCCTAAATCCATAATTCTGGTAATCGGCGGGCCGCCACCCGGAGGATTTGGCACGATTTCAACCAGATCAAATCCTTTTTCCTGAGCCATTTTAAGCGCTTCAGAGATATTTAAAACCCCAAGTTTTTCTCCTTTTTCGTCAATGACTAAAACCTGGGGGACTCTGATATGAAAATTTGCTCGTGGTCGTCTGAAAATTGACACTCTGTAAAAGTTTATCATAAACGTTGAAAAAATCAAAGCAGTTTGATTTTATATGTATTTGCGGTATGATTATTGTTAATCATTTCGAATGGAGGTGAAAATGCTAGTCGTACATTTAAAAGCTAAGTTTTTGTGCGGCGATGCGGTTGTGAAAGAAATGGATTTATATAAAGGGTGGGAACCTGAATCTTTTGTGAAAGGAGAAAGAGGGAATTTTGAAGAATTTGATGAGTCCTTTGAGCTAAAAAGGCTTGAAGCAGAATATGGTTGCCCAATTTCGGTAAGATTGGTTCCAGTTCTTCTTGAAAAGGACAAAAAACTAAATTGGTGGAATCGGATACTGTATCGAGCCAGCTCTTTTTTCAATTTCTGAGAGCCGCCAAGTTTCATTGAGAAGCAAGGCGGCTTTTTGCGTTTATAGAAAATTAAGACAGCCTTTA
>Ga0155674_107_pt1 | contig 8578 bp, 10 predicted proteins | sample RifCSPlowO2_01_FD_107331 | JGI IMG/M metagenome (GOLD analysis project Ga0155674, IMG submission 107331) | Parcubacteria group bacterium RIFCSPLOWO2_01_FULL_40_65
AGAAGGCCGGAATAAATTAATTGGGCCAGATCCCGGTCAGTATCGGTTTGTAAAAATAAAGGATTGATGAATCGCGGTTCGCCAATCAGTCCTTCGGTAAATCCTCCTCCAAAATCTGCCGTAGATTTTGTTATGCTGATATAATATCCTATCGGAATGAAAAGAATAGAGCCGATTATCAATATTGAGAGGCCGAGGATAATGTACCTTTCTCCCCTGGATAAAAATTTAGTCAGATGTTTTATTCTGTTTTTTTCAGGAAGAAAATTTTTCAGGCGTTTTTTTAAGAGGCTTTTTATCTTTTTTCCAAAACTTTCTTTTTTGGAAGGTTTTTGATCTAAGCCCCCGGAATACAAAAATTCAAGATCATCAGTCATTTGAGTTTAGAGGAATAATCTTAAAATTGAGATAAGTATGAAAAGCACGGCTAAAACCACAGTTGATACGAAAATGCTTTTTTCAATTCCGCGCCTCGTGGCGTAAACCGAGCCCTCGCCGCCGAAAACTCCGGAAAGTCCGCCTCCCCGCTGCTGAAGCAAGACCAGAATAATCAGAAGGATTGATACTGAAATTTGAATGATATCCAATATAGCCATTTTATTAATCCACTAATTTGTAAATTATCCCGATGACTAAATTTATGAACCCTATTATTATTGTTGATAGCATCAATGCAGTCATTGTTCCGATATCCATAAACACAAAGAAATAATCGGTGATCCAAAGCATCAATGCATTTATCGCAATTATGAAAAGGCCCAAAGTCATTAAAATTATCGGCGCAGTGATGAATTTTATAACTGGCTTTAGGGTGAAATTCAGAACTGCAAGAACAAGGCCAGCGGTCAGGTAATTTTGATATCCGCCGGAAAAAGCGAAGTTTTCAATTGAATATTGGGTAAAATAGAGACCTAAGCTGTTGCCCAGTATGGACAGTAAAATATTCATCTTAAAAATGATATCTTAAAAAACTGTCTTTTGCAATGCTGTTTTTCTGTGTAATTTTCTGTAATAGCCGATGGCAAACCGGTGGGCCTCGGTGTCTATGTTGAGAATTAAGTTTTTAATTTCATTTGGAAGATTTTTGAGTGGCATCGATTTTTTTAAGGTTGAAGAAAAAATTTCTTGTTTACCCTTGGCTAAAGAGATTATCGGGAGCTCTCCTTCAATTATTCTGACAGCCGCATTTAGTTGGGCGATTCCGCCGTCAATGAAAATTAAGTCAGGATAAGACCATTCCGGATGATTGAATCGGCGAGTAAGAACCTCTTTAAGCATTGCGGTATCGTCAGGCGTTTTTTTAGCCATAATTTTAAATTTCCGATATTCATTTTTGTCCGGTTTCCCTTCGGTGAAAACAATCATTGAACCGGCAGCGTTTCTGCCTTGAATATTTGAAATGTCATAGCCCTCAATCCGATGTGGAATTTTTGGCAACTCGAAAATATTTTTCAGCTTTTCTAAAGAGCCAGTATTATTCAAGCTTGATTGATAGATTGAATCCTGAATAATTTTTGCATTTTCAAAAACTTGTTTTATTTTTTTAATTTTATCTCTTAAGCTTATTGCTTTTTCAAATTCTCTTTTTTCGCCAAGATGACCCATTTCTTTTTCCAGACTTTTAATCACTGAGTTTTTTTTGCCGTTCAATATCTTTTTTATAGCTTTAATATTTTTACGGTAAGCAAACAATGCCTCTTTTTTTTGAATGGGAAGCGGATTTTTAAGACAACAATAGCCCAGACATTTTCCGATGTGGTGATTAAGGCAGAAGTTATTATGCAATTGTTTGCAGGTGCAATAGGGGAAGATGTGACGAAGGAGGCGGAGCGTTGTTTTTAAGGCTGTACCATCGGTAAAAGGGCCCAATTCAACTGCCCGATGAGTCAGGAAAATTTTAGGGAATTCGTCTTTCGTAAAAACGACATAGAAATACTGTTTATCGTCGCGGAGCATTATGTTGTACTTGGGCTGTTTTTCTTTTATCAGTTTCGATTCAAGGATAAGGGCTTCTATTTCCGAATCCGTAGTTTTGTACTCGATTTTTTCGGCCTCGTTGATCATGTGTTCCATGAATGGCGGATATGATTTTTTTCTTAAGTACTGTCTCGTCCGGTTTCTTAAATTAGCCGCCTTGCCGATGTACAAAAACTCGCCTTTTTTTGTTTTAAAGATGTAAATTCCGGGGCTTTGAGACGCTTTATTTATTTTTTCTTTAATGCTTATATTCATGGTAAATAGGCAGGAATATGATATCACAATGTCGATAACGGGAAAGAGTATTTTAAAAACCATTGTCTATTACGATTGTCTTGATTATCCGCTGACTAAAGAAGAGCTGGAGTTTTTTTCATTCAAAAATGAGAACGGTCCGGCAAAGGACGATTTAATCGAGTCAGCCGGCGGATTTTACTTTTTGAAAGGCCGGGGGAAATTGCTTAAAATCAGAAAAGAAAGAAACGAATTGGCGAAGAATAAATGGAAAAAGGCCTTGAGAGCTGTTCGGCTGCTTCGATTCATTCCTTATATAAGATTGGTATTCGGAAGCGGTTCTTTAGCTTTGGGGAATACCAATAAAGAAAGTGATTTGGATTTTTTGATAATTGCAAAGCATGGCCGGATCTGGACGGCAAGATCTTTGGCCGTGTTCCTGCTTAATTTTCTTGGCCTGCTTCGAAGGAGGGGGCAAATAACCGCGCCGGACAGAGTTTGTCTAAATCATTTCATCACCGATAAGTCATTGCATATTCCGCGAAAGAGTATTTATACGGCCCAACTTTACGCTCGATTAGCGCCGGTTACGAGAGATGAAAAATTAATTGACGAATTTATAAAAGCTAATTCTTGGATAAGTAATTATATTCCAGGTTGGCCGGAATGTGTAAAAAATCAAAAAGCAAATGTCATAAATTACAATTCAAATATCAGAAGTTTTTTAGAAAAAATCTTAGATACAAAATTTGGCGATTGGGTTGAAGCGGTTTTTAGGAAATATAATCTTCACCGAATTAAAAATTATCATTTGACCTATAAGTCCGGCGGCCGGGTAAAGGCCGACGACGATAGTTTGGAATTTCATCCTGATTCACCGGAGCTCATTATCCTTGAAAAATATAACCAAAAAATGATAGGATTAGGTTTCGAGGACTTGACAGAGGATACTTCCTTCGATTAGATAATATTGCAAATGAAAATAAAACCTCTTAAGGATCACATTTTAATTGAGCCTTTAAAGGAAGAAAAGAAGAAAGGCAGGATTATTTTGCCTGAAACCGTTGAAAAGGAAAGGCCGGAAAAAGGCAGGGTTTTGGCGGTTGGAGCCGGGAAATTCAGCAAAGATGGAAAAAGAATCCCAATGGAAGTAAAAAAAGGCGATATCGTCTTATTCACCAAGTACGGCCCGAATGAGATTAAAATAGATGACAAAAAAACCGGGAAAGAGGTCGAGTATTTGATAGCAAAAGAGGAAGATATTTTAGCGATTATAGAATAAATATGGCGAAACAAATTCAATACAAAGAAGAAGCCCGAGAAGCCTTGAAAAGAGGCGTTGATAAAATTGCCAATGCCGTTAAGGTAACCCTCGGCCCCAAGGGCCGCAACGTGGTTTTGGATAAGGGTTTTGGCGCACCGACTATTACTAAAGACGGTGTTACTGTGGCCAAAGAAATTGAATTGAAGGATAAATTTGAAAATATAGGAGCAGAGTTGATTAAAGAAGTTGCTTCCAAGACCAATGATGTGGCCGGAGACGGAACGACCACGGCTACGGTTTTAGCCCAGGCCATCGTGGCTGAGGGTTTCAGTGCCGTTAATTCAGGCGCCAACCCTTTGGTTTTGAAGAAAGGAATGGATAAAGCCGTTGATTGGGTGATTGATTATTTGAATAAAAAGAAAAAAGCTGTTTCGAGTTACGAAAAAATAAAAGAAGTTGCATCAATTTCAGCCAATGACCCGGAAATCGGAAAGCTGATTGCTGATGTTTTCAAAGAAGTAGGAAAAGACGGCGTAGTGACAGTTGAAGAATCGCAGTCAACTGAAATGTCAAAAGAATTGGTTGAAGGGATGCAGTTTGACCGTGGCTATGTCTCGGCATATATGATTACCAACCCGGAAAGGATGGAGGCAGTTTATGAGGATCCGTACATTTTAATAACTGACAAAAAAATATCTTCGATTCAGGAGATTGTCCCGTTGCTTGAAAAAATATCCCGGGGCGGGAAAAAAGAACTTGTGATTATTGCTGATGAGATTGAAGGTGATGCTTTGGCTACTTTGGTGGTTAATAAGCTTCGCGGAATTTTTAATTCTTTGGCTGTTAAATCTCCGGGATTCGGCGATAGGAAAAAAGAAATGCTTGAGGATATTGCCATTGTTACCGGCGGTCAGGTCATTTCTGAAGAAAAAGGGATAAAAATGGAAAGCGTTGACATTCCGATGCTTGGTCGGGCTCATCGGGTTGTTGCTGGCAAAGAAAATACAACTATTGTCGGAGGGAAGGGCAAGAAACAGGACATTGATAAACGGGTAAGCCAGCTTAGAACCCAGATTGAAAAAGCAACTTCTGATTTTGATAAGGAGAAATTACAGGAAAGATTAGGCAAGCTTTCAGGTGGTGTAGCCGTGATTCGCGTCGGCGCCAATACTGAAACTGAACTCAAAGAAAAGAAATTCAGAATTGAGGATGCAGTCAATGCGACTCGTGCCGCTTTGGAAGGAGGCATTGTGGCCGGCGGAGGAGTGGCGCTTTTTGAGGCCTCAAAAGAGTTGAATTATAAAGTCATCAAAGGCGTGCCGGAAGTGGGGGATGAAGCTAAAGGAGTTTCGGTCATTAAAGCAGTATTGGAAAAACCTCTCCGCGCCATTGCCGATAACGCAGGCAAAGATTCAAATGAAGTGGCTTCAAAGGTGTTCGAGATGGAGCCAGGCTCTGGTTTTAATGCTTTGACCGGCGAATATGTGGATATGTTCAAAGAAGGAATTATTGATCCGCTTAAAGTCGTGAAAGCGACTTTAGTTAATGCCGCGTCTATCGCCTCTCTTATTTTGACCACCGAAGCAGTGGTCGCTGATTATCCGGAAGAAAAAGAAAAAGGGCCAAAGATGCCGGAGGATTACTAAAAATTTAATTAATTTTAATTTTCAAAAGAGGCTTTACTAAAAGCCTCTTTTGATTTATTCTCCTTTCAGTTCAAAAACAGCACTTTTCAGGAGGGATAGCAAATGAACACGAATGGGCGGATTTTTGTGGCGTTGGATGGGCTTGGGAAGGGTAAAGCTTGTGAATTTGTAGGAAAGCTGACTAGTTTGTCTAATCCCTACCTCGCTGCTATCGCCGGTTTCAAGATTCACGATCTTTGGGATCAGGAAGGGCCAAAAGTACTCAATGATCTTAAGTGCGCCGGCGGCGGGGTTAACTCTTGGGTGGATTTGAAGCTTTTTGATGTCTCCCAGACGGTTCAGCTTCGGGCTTGGGCAGTTCGATACGCCAATGCCCATTTTCTCACCGTTCATGCTCTTGGCGGGATCGAAATGATGAAGTTGGCTGTTGAATCCGGCCCAAGGATCATTGCAATCACAATCCTCACTTCACTTAGCAAGGAGGAAGTGGAGATGCGTTTCAGAAGGCCGGCGCACGAAGTTGTGTCTGAACTGGCTTGGGAAGCAAAACAAGCTGGCGTTTGGGGAGTGGTCTGTTCAGCTCACGAGGTTGGAGCTCTTGCGAACGACTCTAATCTCAAAGGACTGAAATTTATTGTTCCGGGGATCAGGCTGGCCGGTAAAGACGCGACTGACCAGAATCAAAAACGGGTCGATACGCCGAGAGTGGCGTTTGAGTCTGGCGCCGATTACGTCGTAGTCGGTAGCGAACTGACCAAAGCAGAAGATCCGATCGCGGTTCTTGGTAAGATCGTGGGAGGCATTGCTGAAGCGGTGACCAACAAAGGAGTAACCCGATGATGACCGAACAGGAAATCCTTGCTATCTACGAAAAAGAGGACGCCGTTTGGTTTTTTAACTACAACGGCGATCCGAAAGCGCCTCACGCGGAGCTGACCAGTGGTTTTTGTTCCGACGGCTACGTGAATTCGGCGCCAGTGCTGGCGGACCCAAAGAATGTGGAACTTCTTACTTCCGAACTGGTCACTCGCTTGGCAAAGCGGAACGTGGTTAAAGTTGATTGGATTGTGGGTTCGGCCTACGCCGCTATCACTTTTTCTTATGAGCTTGCGCGGCAACTCGGCGCCCGCCACGGCTTCGTGGAAAAAGACCCGGCCAATCCGAAAAGAATACTCTGGAGTCGGCTCACCATTCCAGCGGGTTCAATGATTCTCCAATGCGAGGAGCTCATCACCATGCTGGGCACGACAATGGAAGTGCGCCGGGTGATTCAGGAAAGCAACAAGGAGCCGGTGTTTTTCTTGCCGGATGTGGCTACGGCTGTTTACCGGCCGGAAAAGCTTCAAGGCGGTTTGATTGACGTCATTTCGTTGGTAGCGAGAGAAGTCAAAACTTGGGAGCCTGACCAGTGCCCGCTCTGCGCCCAAGGTTCAGAGCGGCTTCGGCCTCGGGCAACCCAAGAAAACTGGGCGCGCCTGACTGGTAAAGCGTGATTTTGTTCTTTCAGAAAGGGTGCTCAGCCGTCATCGGCAAGAGGCCCTTTTCTTTTTTTCTAAATTTGATAGAATTTTTGTAATGTCTATACTCGCAATAATTTTAATTATTCTTGCTGTTTTAGTTATTTGGTTTATTGCCACTTACAATGTTTTGGTTGTCCGTCGGAATCGGGTTAAAGAATCGTGGTCAGATATTGAAGTTCAGCTGAAGCGAAGATACGATTTGATCCCGAATTTAGTTAATACAGTAAAAGGATATGCGAGTCATGAGAAAGATGTTTTTGAAGAAGTGACTAAAGCCAGAGCAATGGCTATTGGTGCCAAGACCCCGGAGGAACACGGCAAAGCCGAGAATATGCTGACTGGTGCTCTGCGCCACCTTTTTGCCGTAGCTGAAGCTTATCCGCAACTTCGCGCTTCTGAAAATTTCAAGGAGCTTCAAATGGAATTGTCTGACACTGAAAACAAGATTCAGGCGGCGAGGAGATTTTATAACTCAACAGTTATGGACCTTAATACTTCAATCGAACAGTTTCCGACTAATATGATTGCCGGGATGTTCGGATTCAAAAGAGAAGAGTTTTTTGACCTTGAAGAAGGCGTGGCAAAAGAAGTTCCAAAAGTAAATTTTTGATGATCATTACAATGATTCCGCAACCCGCCTCTGGCGGGGCGGAACCTTTGACGAGCAATGGCTAATCTTTATTCTCATAAAGCTTCAAACATTAGGAAAACATGGCTGTTGATCAGCCTGTTTTTAATTTTAATAATTTTTATCGGCTGGGTGGTAAGTTTGGTTTTTGAAAATCCTGTAATTTTATATGTTGCTGTCAGCTTCAGTTTAATAATGAATGTTTTGGCTTACTGGTTTTCAGATAAAATTGCGCTTTCAATCGCTCGCGCCAAACCAGTTGAACGAAGAGAAATCCCCGAACTTTACAATATAGTAGAGAATTTAAGCATTACGGCCGGGCTTCCTATGCCGAAAATTTACATTATTAATGAACTACAGATAAATGCTTTTGCCACCGGCCGAAATCCAAAAAATTCAGCAATGGCTGTGACTACCGGCGCCTTGCAAAGATTGACTCGAACAGAACTCGAAGGGGTTTTGGCCCATGAGCTGAGCCATATTGCTAACCGCGACATTCTTGTTTCTACTGTCGCCGTTGTTTTATCGGGTGTGATAGCAATGGTGGCTGATATATTTCTAAAGATGCTTTACTGGTCAAATGATGAAAGGAAGGGCGGAGCAGCGGTTTTAATTATAGCAGTTGCAGCTACCATTTTAGCTCCGTTTGCAGCAATGCTTTTGCGATTGGCCGTTTCAAGGAAGAGGGAATTTTTAGCTGATGCTTCGGCTACGCTTTTGACCCGCTATCCGGAAGGTCTTGCTTCAGCCCTTGAAAAAATTGGCCATGACAGCAACTTAATGAGATCAGCTTCTGACGCCACAGCTCATTTATATATTTCCAATCCATTTAAAGGCAAAGAAAGGGCCAGCTGGTTTGTCCGTTTATTTATGACGCATCCGCCTTTAGAAGAGAGAATTAGAATTTTACGAGGAATGCAGACTTGACAAACTTTATTATTCGATATATACTAAAATTAGCATATTGGAGGAGAGTTTATGAGGTTTTTTCTTGCAATTTTAGTGTTAGTGTTGGTGGTGGTTTGGGGACTTGTTACATTCCTTGCAAGTGTGGGCGACCAGTTGGCCGGGGTGGTCGCCAGATAGCGGTAGCCCTTTTCTCTGACAGGTGGAAGTTCTTCGGAGCTCCACCTGTTTTCATTTTGTTTTTTGAATTTTTGAATCAGTTTTGTTATTTTAGTAATTACTTTGGAAGGGTGCGAGAGTGGTTTAATCGAACGGCTTGGAAAGCCGTGCTCGTTTTACGGGCTCGTGGGTTCAAATCCCACCCCTTCCGCAGATTGAAACTTCCGAATCCGAAAGGTGGAAG